>Ga0194120_10000046_pt1 | contig 173202 bp, 145 predicted proteins | sample TA2MahCa65mmetaG_FD_148642 | JGI IMG/M metagenome (GOLD analysis project Ga0194120, IMG submission 148642) | Freshwater microbial communities from Lake Tanganyika, Tanzania - TA2015019 Mahale Deep Cast 65m | ecosystem: Environmental > Aquatic > Freshwater > Lake | place: Tanzania: Lake... | reverse complement strand
CCCATCGAGATCGTCACGCTGGCGATGACCACATCGAGTACGAGGAACGGGAGGTAGATCTGGAACCCGATCAGGAAGGCCGTCTTGAGCTCGCTCAGCACGTACGCGGGCAGCAGCACCTGCAACGGCACCTCGTCGTAGCTCGAAGGCGTCGGGCCGTCGGGCCGCAAATAGTCCTGGAAGAGCCAGATGTCGTCGCTGTTGCCGACCGCCTCGATCTGGCGGCTCATGAACGCGCGAACCGGGCGCACGCCTTGACGCCAAAGTTCCTCGATCGGCATCGCGCCGTCCGAGCGCGTATATGGCTCGATCGCGTTCCGGTAGACGTCGGTCCAGACCGGCGTCATCACGAGCAGCGTCAGGAAGAGGGCGAGCGACGTCATGACCTGGCTGGGCGGCAACTGCTGGGTGCCGAGCGCCTGGCGCAGGAGGCCGAGCACGACGATGATGCGGACGAAACAGGTCGTCATGAGCAGGACGGCCGGCGCGAGGCTCAGCACGGTCAACAGGAGGACGATCCGCATGGCGGAGGTGAGTCCGCCGGGCGACGTCCACGCCTCCGGGTCTCCGACGAGCTGCGGAAGGAGGCCTTGAGGCGGGTTCAGCGCGGGCGGGGCCGCGGCCGGCCGCGCGGCCGACTTCGGTTGCGAACCGGTTTCGGGGCGCAGGCCGTTCGCGATCCGCGTCGCGGGCTGGGCCGCAACGGGTTCCGTCGCGACCAGGGCGGCGAGGACCGCCGCCGCGAGGACCCAGGCGGCGTGAACGGCGTTCCGTCGATCCGTTCGCCCGTTTCGGGTTGCTTCCATTCGAGGACCTGCCTTTCCGCGCGTCCCCGCGCGTCTCGATCCGATTCGATCAGTCGGCGCCGCTCGCCGCCAACCTCGATTCGGCGCGACGCTCGTCACCCAGGAATCCCGGCGCCGTCCGCTCCTCGCCGAATTGCCGCAGCGCGTTGCGGAACGACGCCGTGATGCTCCCCGGCGCGCGCCGCTCGCAGATTCCGCACAGACGTTCGACCTCGTCGGGGTCGGTGATTTCCGCGACCGCCGACACGGCCGCTCCGGACGCGGAAAGGAGAACGAGCTTGTTGCCGACGCGAACGAGCTGCAGGACATGCCGACCGGCCAGCGGCGCGCGCCCAAGCACGCGCAGCACTTCGCCGGGAAGGACGGCTTTCGACGCCGGCGCGGCGCGGTGACAGAACCATGTCACTAGAAGGAAGAGCCCGATGACCGCGCCGAGACTCCCGACAACCGCGCCGGCCGACGCGCCCGGGGAGCGGCGGACGCCGCCGCGCGGCTCGGCTCCGTTCGATCGCCGGGCGAGGGGGATCGCGCCGCGGGTCGGAACGCGCGTCTCGATCGGAGCTCCCGATATCCGGTCCGAACCCGACTCGCGACGCTCGGCCGAAACCGAACCGCGCGCGTCGCCGCCCAGCGCGGGCGACCCGGTCCACGCGCCCACCACGCATCCGACGCCGACCGCGAACAGGACGCGAAGGGACTCGGATCCCCGACGGACCAAGGGGGTCCCGCGCGGATCTTGCCACCCCCGAGCCGCGCGCCGACCGGGCCGGTCGCCCACGCCCGCCCGCATTCCCGGATTCCCATGCACGGCGATCATCGATGGCTCCTATTCGGTTTCCTCGCCCGCGACGAGCTCGGCGACACGAACGCAGAAGTTGTCGTTGAGCACCAGGACTTCGCCCCGCGCGATGAGCCGCCCGTTGACGAAGATGTCGACCGGGTCACCCGCCAGCTTGTCCAACGGAACCACCGCCCCGCGACGCAGCTTGAGCACGTCCTCCAGACACATGTGCGTGCGGCCAAGCTCGATCTTCAGGTCGAGCTCGACGTCGCGGAGCAGTTCCAAAGTGGCTTTTTCGGCGCTGAGCGGACTTGCGCCGAGATCGTCGAGCGCGAAGGGCGCGAGCCCGGGGGGAGTCGGTCCGCGACGGGGCCGGTCGACCGACTGGATCGCCTGTTCCGCCTGATTCAGCAGGAATTGGATGTCGTCCCCGACCTGGGTTCCCGTCGCGCCGCCCGCCCGATCCAAACCCGAAGGGCCCGGCGGTGTCGAGCCTCCGGCCATCGGCGGAGCCGACGCGCGCGGGCCGTCCCCGCCCGCTTGCGGTGAGGAACCCGAACCGCCACCCCCTCCCGACGAGGCTTGGACTTGGCGCAGCAGTTCCTCGATCTCGTCCTGATCGATCTTTTCGCTGTCGGACATGGGCTTCCGTTCCCAAAGTGGCCATCGCGGCGCCCCGTGCCCGCTCGACCATCGGGAACGTCAGTGTTCCACGAACGAGAAGTCGCTGAAGACGACTCCCTGCAGGACGGTCGCGCCCAGGAGGCGGTTACTTTTCTCCAAAATCCGCCGTTTGATCAAGCCCAACCCGGGGTCCGAGAGGTCATTTACGTCCGAATTGCGGACTTCGAAGATCACCTGGTCGCGGAACCGATGCTGGGCGTGCTCGAACCGCTCGGCCAGTTCCTGCTCCTGGTCGGGCGTGACCACACCGAAAAGCGTGAAGTCGATCCGATACGACTTGTTCGAGTCGCTCAGATGGTAGGTAATGCTGTACTCGCCCAAATCGTGCTCGACCAGCGCGTGTTCCTCGCCGTTTTCTCCATCTTCGCCATTGACGTGTTTTTGGATTTTCTCGGTCATGCGGGCCTCGGCCCGCCTCGCGACCTCGTCGGCGCTCGGAATCAGGAAATAGGCGAGCAGGCATTCCGTCAGGATCACGGCGCCGACAAACCCGCAAATCACGATCTTTCCGAACAGCGAACCCCTCGGTGTGGTGGGGTGCGCCGTCGCGGCCCCTTTATCCGATTCCGACATCGGCATGGTCCTTCGAGTGCGAATGGACGGAGTGGTTCCTCGTCCTATCCTTTACATAGGACGCGGGGGCGATCCGTCCAATCGTTTTTGGGTGGTCGGCCGAGCGCCGTCGAGGAGGATTTCGCGTTTCGATTGGCGGCCGCGTGTCGCCATCGCCGCGATGGCCGCGTCGCGCGGCGGGCACGGCGCGGGGCCGGAAGGCGGATGGAACACCCCGCGGCCGAATTGGCGGTGGATCGAATCGGTGAGCGCGTCGAGTTTGTCCTGCGATTGGATTTCGCCGAGCGACGCGAGCATGATGAAGAAGGTGAGGAGCAGGGCCATCATGTCGGCGAACGTGAGGATCCACTCGGGAGCCGGTGGTTCGCGTTCCTCTTCGGGCCACGCCATGGTCACGCCGCCTTCCATCGGATACGGGATCGCGGCGGAAGGAACGTCGTGAGTTTCCGGCGGATGATCCGGGGGTTTTCCCCCGACTGAATATCGAGGACGCCGCGCACGATGATCTCGTACCCGAGCGATTCCTGTTTGTTGAGGAATGCGAGTTTTTCGGCGATGGGCAGGAAGACGGCGTTCGACGCGACGGCGCCGTAGAGCGTCGTGATCAGCGCGACGGCCATGCCCTGGCCGATGCTCGTCGGGTCGATCATGTTGCTGAGCATCATGATGAGTCCGACGAGTGTTCCAATCATTCCGTAGGCCGGCGCGAACTTACCCATCTGGTCGAACAGGTTCTTTCCTTCGCGGTGCCGGGTCGCGGCGGCCTGCATTTCGGTGCGCAGTACGTTTTCCACAACGTCGGGCCTCGCTCCGTCGATGGCCATTTCGAGCCCGATGCGGATGAACCGGTTCTCCAGGCGCGAGATCCGTTGTTCGAGCGCGAGAAGTCCGTCCCGTCGGGCGACTTCCGCGAGTTCGACAAGCCGTTCGACGAGCGCGGCGTAGTCGGACTCGCGATTGCAAAAGACCTTCCATCCGACGCGGGGGACGGAGAGGACGGCGCGCAAAGGGAAGCAGACCAGGACGGCTCCCGCGCAGCCTCCGAAGACAATGAGCAGCGACGGGGCGTCGATGAACGCGGCGATCGGAGCGGATCCGGCGCCGATCGCGGACGCGATCAAGCCGAAGGCGAGCAGGATTCCGAGCAACGATGCGATATCCACGGCCGGTCTCCGCGTTCCGTCACGATGCGCCCTGTCCGCCGCGCGGCGACGACGGAGGGAGCGGAATGAGGTGCTTGGATTGTTGGTACCGCACGGCCCGTTCCATCACGTCATCCATCGATTCGCGCACCACCAACCGCTCGCCCGTCGTCAGCGTGATGAACGTATCCGGACGCGCCTCGACGTACCGAATCCATTCGGCGTTCAGGACGAACGGCTCTCCGTCAAGTCGCGTGAGTCGGATCATCGGCGCAGATTGAGGAGTTCCTCGATGAGTTGCTGCGCGGTCGTGATGACGCGCGTGTTGCCCCGGTACTGGGTCGTGGCGAGCACGAGATCGATCAGGTTCTGGCCGATGTCGGTGTTCGAAAGCTCCACGGCGCCCGCGATCAGCGAGCCAAGGCCGTTCTCACCCGGATTCCCTTCGACGGGAAGCCCCGAGTTGGCCCCGGTCGTGTACATGTTCTGCCCGCGCTGTTCGAGGCCCGACGGATTGGTGAACCGCGCGAGACGGACCTGACCGAGCGTCCGGGCGATGCCGTTGTCGAACACGCCGCGGATCATCCCGTCCTCGCCGATCGTGAAGCTCGTCAGCGTGCCCGGAGGCGATCCGTCCTGACGCGATGCGGCGAGCGAGCTCGACGATTCGGCGAGTCCCGAAATCTGGCTGAAATCGAGGTCGATTTCCAGCGGCGATGCCGCCGGGACGTTCCGCCGGTCGATCGAAACGGTCGAATTCGTCGCGCTCACGAAATTGCCTTCCCCGTCGAACGAGACGAGTCCCGTGCCGATCGCGATTTCGGAGCCGACGAGCGGGTCGTTGTTCGGCGAGTCGGCGAACCAGCGGTATACGGTCGCCGAGCCGGTTCGTTCCTCGAGGACGGCCGTGACGCGGACATTGAGCGCCGTGCCGAGGCTGTCGTACACGAGAAAGTCGGCGACGGCGCTTTGCCCGACGGCCGATTGGACCGAACCGAATCCGAGCGACGGGTTCGTGATCTCCTCGTCGTCGTCGGTCAGCGTCAGGGCCGACAACCCGATGCTCATCGCGTTGTCGACGCCGTTGTTCGACACGAAGCGGATCTTGCCGCTCGCGAGCACCGAGGCTCCCGGCGCGAGTTCGTCTCCCGAGTCGTCGATCGTATTGAGCGAGCTGGGGATGGGGTTCTGCGGGTCGGCCGCCGGCTTCTGGATTCCGCTCGCGTCCTCCATGAAATCGATCAGTTCCTGGAGCGTTGTGGTCGACGTGACGGTCATCTCCTTCGCGGTGAGGCCACGCCCGCCCTTGCGCGCTGCGAACGAAAGGGTCCCCGCCGTGAAGATCTGCTCGAAGCTCAATTCGTCGCGAACCAGGATGTTGGTCAACAGCGTGTTGGGATTCGCCTTCGGGCCGTCCATGTCGAGCGCGGCGTTGGTCGTGAGTTCATCGTCCTGGGTGTGATCGGTGAACGTATCCCCCGGATCCAATTCGGTGACGAGATAGAACGAACTGGAATCGCTGACCGTGTTCCGGTAGATCCGGACCTTGTTGTACGCCGGAAAGTCATCGGTCGGACCGGGTACCGGAGGCGTGGGAAGGTCGGTGATGCGGATGCGGCCGTTCACGACGCTCTTGGGGCCGATCAGCGGCGACGGGCGGCTTTCCACTTCGCCGTCCTTGTAGAACGTGACGAGGTAGTTGTAGTTGCCGTTCAGCAGATCGGTGTTCAATTCCGTCGCCGACAGGGCGATCGAGTTGTCGTCGGTGTACGTCGCCGCGCCGCCGCCTCCCGTAACGGTCGGCACGGTATCGAGCAAGAAGTAGTTGCTCCCTCCGTTCGTCGTGCGGTAGATGTTCAGCAACGCGTACGCGGAGGAATCGGGAAGGCTGCCCAGCACGATCGAATCGTCGGGAAGGCCGTTGCCCAGAGGGACCGTGACCGTCAGCTCGCTCGACGCGACGCTTTCCGAACCCGAGTCATCGGCGAACGTGAACTTGTAGCGATATGTCGCGCTCGGCGCATGCGTTCCTCCCGCGCCCTCGATGATCGAACTGGTGGTCGCGGCCGTGCTCGGCCCGCTGGGCACGGTGAGTTCGGCCGCCGCCGTATCGGGACGCGGAATGGCCGCGTTGCCGAGCACGGCGCTTTCGAGAACCTCGGCCGTGTCGGCGACGTCGCCGACCGGCGTCATCGTCCCCTGCAAATACACGTTTTGGGTGGCCTGCGCGACCGACGTGCTCCCCAGCGGAATCGTCAGCGAGGTGAGTTCGGTCGTTTGCAATGTGAACAGATCATCGACACCGAATCCGAGCAGCCGGTTTCCCGTGACGGTGACGAGTTGGTTTTCCGAGTTCGTCTTGAACATGCCGTTGCGCGTGTAGAGCGTTTCTCCCGTCGTGCCCTCGACCATGAAGAAACCGTCGCCTTGAACGGCCAGGTCGGCCGGATTCGAACTGATCTCGATCGTACCTTGCGTGAAGTCGGGAGTGACCTCGGCGACCTGCACGCCAAGCCCTGTTTGACGCGGATTGGTTCCGCCCGTCGTCGTCGTGGGAGCGGAACCGAGGCCGAGTGTTTGCAGGAACTGGGTCGAGAAGACGGTCGTCGAGGCTTTGAATCCGACCGTTTGGGAGTTGGCGAGGTTGTTGCCGACAACATCGATTTGGGTTTCCGCGGCGGTCAGTCCCGTGAGCGCCGTGGTGAGTGCGGATGCGAGACCCATGGATCTTCCTTTCTAGTCCCCGACTAATCGAGGATCTCCCGGATATTGCGCGGCGTGATGCTCGCGGTGCCCACGCGCAGTTTGACTTCCTGTTTCTTCGAGTCTTTCGCGTCGACCGACAACGTGACGCGATCGACGACGCCTTGGACTTCCTTGTTATCGTCCGAAAGCGCGCGGATCTCCTTGCCGATCAGCGCGCTGGCGGTGGCGAGCGACTGGCCGTTGTGGACGGCGGTGAGCGTGTCGCTGAGCTGATTGGTCGCGCTGATTTCGCGGATCTGCGAAATCTGCTGCAAGAGCTGGGCGTTGTCCATCGGATTGAGCGGGTCCTGGTTCTGCAGTTCGGCGATCAACAGTCCGAGGAACTGGTCGATGTCGACGTCGCGCAGATCACGCGACGACTTGGAACCGGCGGTATTGGACGCGTCGGAGCTCGTGCCGAGGCTCGGAATGCGGGACATGCCTTTCTCCTTTTCGCCCGCGGATCGCGGGCTCGTCTTCACACGATGATGTTGAGCCCGCGGCCGTCGATCGATGCGGGTCGAGCGATCCTCGGTTCGACCTCGGATTCTCCGCCGTTTCCGGTCGTATCCGCGCCGCGCGGTCGTGGCGGGGGACGGCCCGGAAGTTCCTCTTCGAGCGTCCGTTCGCCGCCGCCGTGCCGCGCGGACGGGTCATGGTGGTCCATGGTCCCGATATCGAACTCGGCGACCCGCATCCCTTGTTCCTCGAGCCGGTCGCGCAGCGCGGGCAGATGTTCGGCGAGCAGTTGGCGGGCCGCGCGGGTTTCCGCTTCGAGCCGCGCATGCACGACGCCCTGTTCGACGCGCAGTTCAAGCCGCAGGGAACCGAGCTCCGGAGGACTCAGCCGCAGGCGAATCGCGCCCTCGCGATGCCGGGCCATTTCGAGCGCGCGGCTGACTCGCTGTTCGAATCGCTGATGTTCGGCGGGGGTAAGACTCGGACCCTGTCCCGATTCCCGGCCACCCGAATGGATCCAGGCCGTCTCGCGGAACCGGGGCGCCGGGCGCGGGGCGCCGTCGACCGCGGCGGACGCCGTCCCTCCGGATTGCGCCGCCGCGCGCTCCACACCGCCCGCGCGGTCGAGCGTACCTGGCGGGGGAGCGTCGCTGACAGGGACGCCAATATCCGGCGTCTTGGACGGCGCGGCTGAAGCGACGCCCCGTTCGGACGATTCCCGGTTCGGTCCGACGGCGTCGGCCTTCGCCTTGCCTCGGCGATTGGTTTCCCGCGTCGTTGGTTGCGGGCTATCGGCCTGTGGGGCGAATCGGGACGACGCGCCGCCGTCGACCTTGGGAAGCGGTGCCGAGGCCGGCTCGGCCGGAATGTCCCGTCCTCGCGATCGCGGCGCCGACCGTTCCTCCGCCGACGCCGAGCCCACCGGCGCGGTGCGTCGCGGCGCCGTCTTCGGCGCCGGGACATCCGCGGCGCCGTCCACCTTCCGCCCTTCGATCGTCGGTTCCACCGCGCCATCCATCGCTTCAAGGGGCGTCTCCGTATCGACGCGCGGGCCGGTGTCCCGTGAATGGGTATTCGAGGCAACCGCATCGCGTGTCGAACGGAGCGCGGCTCGCGCGTCGCCGAGTTGTTTCGCCGGACCCGATCCGCCCGGCGGCGTCGACACGCGCGCATCGGCGGAATGCACGGTCGGATCGACGGGTGTCGGACCGCCCCGCGCTTCCGTCGATGCGTCCTCGAGGGCATCGGCGGGTTGCGGAACGGCCGGTTGTCGCGGTCCTCCTTCGCCGCTCGCGGTCGGCGCGATCGTGTCCGATACGGCCTCTTCCTCGTCGTGCGTCGCCGACTCGTCCGATGCGGACACCGCGCCCGCGGCGGTGTCCGCCGAGTCCTCGGAGTACTCGCCGTTTCGCTCGGCCGAGTCGCCCTCGGTCGGCGCGCCGGCGACAGGTTCCATTTCGCCCTCCGTATGCCGCGGAGCGGCTTCCGAATCCGCGATCGAAGCCGATTCGTCCGCGTGGCGTGACGCGTCGTCCCTCACGCGCGGGTCGCGATCGTCGGCCGTGCTCCGTTTCTCGGACGGAGGCCGGGCCCGGACGGGCGCGGGGGCGTTTGGCGCGAAGTAGTTCGCAAATGGGGGAAACGCGGAATCGCTTGACGGGGCGCGGATGCCCGATGCGCCGAACGGACTCCGCGGCCCGATCGCGTCCGAGCCGACGTTCGCGGTGGAGGGCAATTCCGTCATCGGCCGTCTTCCTTGCGTCATGGTCAGGGTTGGGCGTTCTTGAACTGGCCGACCTGTCCGCTCACCGCGTTGATCAAGTCGCCTTCCCCGCTCCCCGCGAGGATTTTTTGAATGATCTCGTGAAGCGTGTCGCGTTCGGTCGTCGTGAACTCACCCAGAATCTTCTTTCGTATCTCGGCGGGCATCATCTTGAAGAGCGTAACGACGCGATCATGGCCGCCCGTTTCGATCAGTTTGAGCAGTTGCTCCTTGGCTTGTTCGGCTCGCATCGACACAAGGGTCTGCAAAACGTCCTGCATGGCCCGGTCGGCCGCGCCCGCCTGCAGTTCGGCAAGACGCGCCTCGAACTGCTCCAGCAGTTGGTTGTATTTGGTTCGGTCGTCGTCGAGCCGTGTTTGTTGGTTGACCAGATCGGTCATCGCCTTGTCGAGCGCGTGCTCGCGGAGATCGAGGTCCATTCCTTGAATCGCGCGTTTCTCGAGGACATCCTCATAGGAGACGCGGGCGTCCTTCCCATCGCCCGTGGCGGGAGGCGCGGGCGGCTCGACGCCGTACGCGGCGGCGAGCACATCAAGGGCCTTATCCCGGTTCAGATGGCCCTTGAGCCAGAGGACTCCGATCAACCCGATGAGCGCCGCGGCGGTCGCGGCGAGGAAATAGACGAGCGTGGCCTGCATCATGCCGAGGATGCGTTTCATGGCGAGTCACCTCGTCGGAGCGAGACCTGTTGGGCCATTTCGTCGATCGCCCGCTGCTCGCGACGGAACGCGTCCTCGCGATGCGTTTCGAGCTTCCGTTCCCGGAGTTTCTCGAGCAGTCGGACTTCGCGATCGGCCTTGGCCAGTTGTTCCATCCGCCTCGCGATCTCCTCGTCGATCTTCGCCGCCTGTCCGCGCAGGTGGCCGACGCGCGAACCCAACAGGAGCGCGTAGCGATGCGTGTGCATGAGCCGGTCGACGTCGACCGCGCCCGGCGCCGCGGATGCGGCCGCCCGGTTCCGGGTCTCCGCCAGTTCCTCCTCCGCCGATCCGATCCGGTCCTCGACGATCCGCCGCGCGTCGACCGCCTGCGCGTGCGCTCGACGTGCCGCGTCCCGCTCATCGCGGCGGATCCGAAGCAGGCTCTCGAGTCGGAACCGAAATGGGATCATCGCAGGGCCCTACCGTGTCCTTCGCGCCGCATCGGCGTGTCGCGTCGAAATGGAAGCCATGGTATTTCCGGGTTGGTGGTCGTTGGGACGTCAGTTTCGCGCGGGCGGCGCGGGCGGCGCGGGGCGCGGCGCGCGGGCCGAACGGACTTGTTGTCCGAGTTGCGTCAAATCGCGGAGCGTCTCGGTGAACGGCGCTTCCTTGTTCATCGGTTGACGGAGGAACGCGTCGATCGCGTCCTTCATGCGGAGCGCGGCATCGACCGCCGGATTGCTGCCCGACCGGTATGCTCCGATCGAAATCAGATCCTCGTGGTCGCGGTACGCGGAAAGGACTTCCCGCACCGCCTGTGCCGCCTGAAGGTGCGCCTCGCCACATACCTCGGTCATGAGTCGGCTGATGCTCTCGAGCACGTCGATCGCCGGATAGTGCGCTCGGGCCGCAATCTTGCGCGACAGAATCGTATGACCGTCGAGCAGTCCGCGAACGGCGTCGCTCACCGGCTCATTCGTGTCGTCGCCTTCGACCAGAACCGAGTAGAACGCCGTGATGCTCCCGCGTTCACTGCGTCCCGCCCGTTCGACGAGTCGGGGCAACAACCCGAATACGCTCGGCGGATACCCGCGCGTCGCGGGTGGTTCCCCGGCGGCGAGCCCGATTTCGCGCTGCGCGAGGGCGAATCGGGTGAGTGAATCCATGATCAGCAGGACGTCGCGCCCCTGGTCCCGGAAATACTCGGCGACCGCGGTCGCCGCGAATGCCGCTTGCACGCGAACGAGCGCCCGTTCGTCGCTCGTCGCGACGACCACCACGCTCCGCCGAAGACCGGCCGGGCCGAGATCCCGTTCGAGGAATTCGTTCACCTCGCGGCCGCGTTCCCCGACGAGCGCGATGACGGTCACGTCGGCGGCCGTGTAGCGGGCCATCATCCCCAGCATCACGCTCTTGCCGACTCCGGCCCCCGAGAAGACGCCGATCCGTTGCCCTCGACCGCACGTCAGCAGTCCGTCGATCGCGCGCACGCCCGTGGGCAGCGGATCGGTGATGCGGGGTCGACTGATCGCGGGCGGCGGGGCGCGGAAGAGCGGCACGGGAGTCCACGCGTCGGGACGCGGGCCCCCGTCGATCGGCTCGCCTCGCGCGTTGACGACGCGTCCCAGCAAGGCCTCGCCGACGCGGACCGACCGCGACGTGCGCACAAGCCGCGCGCGATTTCCGAATCGGACACCGGCGAGGTCTCCGAGCGGATAGGCAATCGTGTTCTCGTCCCGAAAGCCGATCACCTCGGCCTCGACCGGGGGTCCCGCCTGCCGTTCGATCTCGACGACCGAGCCGACCGGCGCGGGGAAGCCCGCGACCGAGACGGCCATGCCGTCGGTACGCACGACCGAACCGGTGAGCGCGGTGGACATGATTCCGTCGAGTTGTCCGAAATCGGGGAGGTCAGCCATTCAATTCCCGTTCGACGCGTTGCAATTGCTGTTCAAACCGTTGATCGATTTCGCCGTGTTCGCTTCGCGCTCGGCAACTCCCGCGCGGCACATCGGAACCGGCGACGAACGTCACTTGGACCGAACGGCCCCAGGTCCGCGCGAGTTCGGCGGCTTGGTCGCCGAGCGACTTGAGGTCATCGGGGTGGAGCTCGACTTGGAGCCGACTCTGTCCGGACGCGAGTTCGAGCGTTTCGCGGATGAGTTCGAGGGGGACGCGCGGATCGCTTTCCGCCTCGCGTCGAATGACCTTCGACGCGATGCGGCAGGCGAGCCGCACGACACGGGATTCCCAATCGCGGACCCACGTCCGGCGCGACGCTTCGAGGGCCGCGGCGGCCTGTTCGAGGGCGGGCTTCAATGCGGCCCACTGGACCGCGAATTCCTGCTTCTTCTTTTGCTCGGCCTTCGCCGTCGCGTCCTGGATACCCTGTTGCTCGGCTTTCGATCGGATCGCGTCCGCCTCCCGCTTCGCCGCCGCGACGATTTCGGACGCGCGCGCCCGCGCCTCCGCGATCTGCGCGCCCGCGAAGTCGCGCACGTCGATGAACTCAAACGGAGTCGCCGCGGCGCTCGCCGAGAGCGTGGGAGGAGATCCCGCCTTGATGATGCCTGCCATCGTCGTGATTTCTTTCCGGTACTTTCCTTCCAGTACGTTCGGTCGTTTCGAGTCGGCTCCCCGACTGCGTGTCACGCGGCCGCCGCGAATCGTCGAATGGTCGGCGCGCCGATCGTCCCCTGCTCGACAAGCCGCGCGGCCACCTCGGCCATCCGGCGCTGCGCCGCGTCCACGTCGCTCAGCAACAACGGTCGCAGGCCGAGCATCTTGCGGCGGATGCCGCGCGCCTCGCGAGCGGGCAGCAACGCCAGCGCCCGACCGGCGAACGCGGGTTCCGCGCCCGCCAACGCCAGTGTCACGCATCGCGGATCCGATTCGCGGAGGACGACAACCAGGTCCCTGTCGCCGAGTCGGGCCAATCCGTCGAATTCAAGCGAACAGGTCGGCTCGATTGCTCGGTCCGTCGCATGCGAGCCGATTTGGCCGACGGAGTCCGGAAACGGGTTGGGCATGGTATCGATCGGCCGGTCGCCGACCGGATCGCTCGAAGGATCCGCGGCGGGCGAGGCCGCCGATGTCGTCTCGACCAACGGTTCATCGACCCTGCGCGCGGCGGCGTTCGCGTCTTCCGTTTCCGTCGATCGCCTCGCGATGCGCGACGCCAATTCGCGGTCGTCCGCATCGAGGTTTCGCAGTAAATCGCGGCGATCGCCGCTGTCGGCGGCTTGGAGAATCTCCCATACGGCCCGCACGCCCGACGATCGGACAGCGCCGAGCCGCCCGGCGAGTCGGACCTGCAGTTCCAATTCGAGATCGCGGATCACGTCCGGGTCGGCCGCTTCGAGGTCGGCGATGCGACGGAGCACGGCCGTCCGCATTTGGGCCGGCAGGGTTGTGAGGATGTCGGCCGCTTTTTGGGGCGGAAGGTGGGACATGACGACGGCTGCGATCCGGGGATGTTCCCGGCTCAGCACCCCACCCAAGTCGTCCGCCTCGGCTTCGTGAAGGAACTGGAAGGGGACCGGATCCGGCGATCGGCGTCCGGTGTCCCGGAGCGGATTGGAAGTCACGCGCGACAGCAGGCCTTGATCGAGTTCGACACCGCCGTCGAGCGGCAGGGAACGTGCCGGTCGCTTGCCGAGGAACTCGACAACAACGCTTTCCTGTTCCGCCGGGTCGACGGCATCGAGGCTCATCAGCGCGTTTCGGATGCGCGCCGCCTGCTCGTCCGGGATCTGATCGAGGATCGCGTCGGCGCACGACGCGTCGAGCGTCGAGATCAAGACGGCCGCTTTGCGGAGATTGTCGGAAGGCATCGGCATGGAAAACGTGTCCTTGGCGGCGCCGCGGTTGGCTCGCGGACCGCGTGATGATCCTCACCGTCACATGGCGTCGCCGATCCAATTGCTCAAGATGGTCGCCGCCGCCTCGGGGTCCTCGCGGACAAGCTCGGCCAGTTCGTCGCGGAGCGACGGACCGGATCGCGAGGATTTGCGTTTGAGCAGGCTCGACGCCTGCAAACCCGCGGGGGCGGGCTGGGGCTCGCCCGATGTCCGCGCGCGGCCGGGTTCGGCGGCCGCGTTCGAACCGTCCGTCGGCCCCGAAGCGCGGTGCGAGGCGTTTCCTTCATCGGGTCGGTCGAGCGCGGCGGCCAACGCGTCCGGGACGCGTTCGGAAGCGGCCGGCGCCGTCCGAACAAAGGACCGGAGCATGACCACTCCGAACGCGGCCATCGCGAACAGGGCGAGCGTGCGCCAATTCTCGGTCATCCAGCCCACGGCCCGTGCGGCGAGACTCGGCGGCGCGGGGTCGGGCAGCTTCGTGTCCACGAATGTGCCGACGTAGACACGGGGGTACGGGTCCTTGCCCATCGCAAGCCGCGGGATCAGGTTCTGCACGCTTTCCTTGATCCGCTCCGACTCCTCGGTTTCGAGCCTGGCCAATTCGGCCGTGTCCGGTTCCGCGACCGGTTGCCCGTCCTTGGGTGGATTGCGCTCCCGCCAGATCGTCAGATAGTAGCTGCGCGGAACCTGAATCGTCGCCGTGACATTTGTGGGAGTGAGTCCCGCCTGAACGATGTCGGTGACCTCGCGTCCCACGACCGATTCGCTGTCCTCGCTCGTTTCGCTCGACGTCGATTCCGACCCCGAGGCGGAGGGCGCGGCCGCCACCTCCTCGGCGCGGTTCCCGAGTCCGCCGTTCGGCACCGCGCCCGCGCGTCCGCCCGGATCGTCGGCGCGCGACGTGTTCTTCGAGTTCGTGCTGGAGGATCGCACGGTTTGCGGCTGGTTGAACGTCGTCGTTTGGGTTGTCTGGTTGAGCCGCGTATCGAGTTCGACATTGACTCCGACGACGACTCCGGGAATCATCGTGAGCGAATTGGCGATCTTATCCTGGTAGTAGGTCTCGAACATCCGCTTGTTGGCGGCGTAGATATTGTCCTCCGAGGTCGGCGCGCCGTTGGGGCCGGATCCGGGGTACGACGGGCCGTGCAGGTCGTTGACGACGACGAACTCCGGGGCAACGCCGAACGTCATGGCGACCGTGCGCCGGATCGATTCGACCTGTTCGCGGGTCAACAAGTCGTTCCCCTCGGCCGACGCCGCGACCATCGCCGTCTTCTTGGTGCCCCGCTGGAACCCGCCCGCGCGCTCCTCGTTGAACTTCACCGTCGCGCGGTCGATGCCCTTCATGGCCGAGATGACCTGGGCAACCTCCATCTGCAGGGCGAACCGCATCCGCATGTCGCGGAGTTCCTTCGGTTCGAATGGGCTGCTCGCCTTGATCGTGCTCTCGAGGATCGAATCAAAATCGTCGGGAAGGCTGTTCTCGTCGGCGGCCGCCGCGATGTAGTTGAATCGTTTGGAGCGCGGAACGCGGATGCGATTGCCCGAAGTCTCCCATTCGTTGAGTCCGGCTTTGGAGAAGGCCGCTTCCAATCGCGCGATTTCCCGGTCGGCGAGCGGGCGGCCGCCAAAAAGGAAATCGTCGGGAATGGGATTCGCGTAGCGGAAGAGGAATCCCGCGCTGATTCCGACCGTCGCGAGGAGCGCGATGGTCGTGAGCCGGGCCGCGGGTGTCATCGACCGCACGAGGTCGGCGAGCTGCGAGTAGGCTTTGACGACGAATTCCATCCGTGGAACTCCGGTCCCCGTTCACTAGATGCGGATTTGGTTGATTTCCTGATAGGCCTGCACGAGCTTGTTGCGGACCTGCAGCATCATGCGGAACGCGAGGTCCGCCTTTTGGATCGACGTCAGCGCTTCGGCCATGTCGGTGTCGCCGCCGATCGCCAGTTGTTCGACGGCCCGGTTCGCGTCCGCCTGCATCGAGTTCACATGATCGATCGATTCGAGCAGGAAGCTCTGGAACGACCGCGCCGCGTCGGCCGCGGGCGCCCCCGGTTTCGCGATGCCGGCGAGCGGCGTTCGCGCTTCGATTCCGATCGGGAGGATCGGGGTCATGGGATGGTTCCGTTTCGGTTGCGCTAAGATCGGCCCGGCGGACGTCCGCGCGGGAAAGCCACGCCGCCCGTTCAGCCGAGGATCCTCAATGTCGCCGCGCTCATGTTTCGGCTCACTTCCAATACGCCGACGTTCGCCTCGTAGGCGCGCGTCGCCTCGATCGCGTCCACGAATTCGGTCGTCATGTTCACGCGCGGATAGGCGACGTATCCCTTCCACTGGCCGTCTTGGATGGCCAGCGGATGGCCGGGCTGGTACCGGTAGTTCGGCTCCACCGTCTCCGTCTCGACCGACGCAACTTTGACTCCCCGCGCTCCGTGCGGCGTGGCGACCGAATCGTCGGCTTGGAATACGACGTACCTCGCCTGATAAGGCTTCGCCCGGCCTTGCTCGTCGCGAATGCTCGACATGTTCGCCAGATTGCTCGACACGGCGTCAAGCCGCACGCGCTGCGCGACCAACGCACTCGTACTGATATCCATCGCCCGTATCATCGCTCGCCGACTCCTATCTCCTACTCGTGCTCCCACTCCCACTCGTTCCCGTTCCCGTTCCCGTTCCCGTTCCCGTTCCCGTGCTCGTTCCCGCGTCCGCCCCGCGCTAGACCCGCTCGCTGACCGCCGTTTGCAGCAAGCGGAACTGGCTCGTCATGATCGAGACGGCGAGGTTATGCAGCATTTGGTTTTTTCCGAGTTCGGTGACCTGTTGTTCGAGGCCGACATTGCTTCCATCGTGGCGCAGCATCGAATGCAGCGAGCTCTTGACGGCGCGCAGCCGCTCGCCGCGGGAGTTCGAGTCGGGTTTATATCCTTGGGACTCGTATCCTTGGGACTCGTATCCTTCCGAGGCGACCGGGCGATCGGACGAAGCGAGGACCGCGCGGAGGTGTTCCTGGAACGTGTCGATCGGCAGATCCTGGGCCTGGAATCCGGGCGTATCCAGATTGGCGATGTTTCCCGCGAGGATTTCGTGCCGCGCTTCGGTGAACGCGACGAGCTGTTCGAGGACGGGGATGGTGGTCGTTCCGAAGATCGAGTTCATGATCGATCGCCTCCTGTCGATATCGAGGGCCGATGTGCAACGGGCGTGCCGAAACGGCGGGCGGCGGGTCGAGGGAATCCCGCAACCCGTGACGGGGTCGTCGGCAACGGTCGATCGCTCGGGCGACGGAGCCCTTTGGGGCGCGGCGCGCGATCGGCGGATTCGGCCGATCGGGATCGGCGGATCCTGCCGGTTTCGGGCGACGGCGTCGTCGATGGGCGGGCGTGATGCATGGGAGTCTCCGGGTTTATCCGGTTCTTGCGAAATGGCGGGCGCGCGGCGCGTATCCGTAGCCCCTCAGTTTGTTCGACAGCGTTCGGACGCCGATCCCGAGCGCTTGCGCGGCCTTCACGCGGTGTCCGTCGTAATGCTCCAGAGTGGACTCGATCAGCCTGCGTTCCATCTCCTGCAGGCTTGTTCCGACGTGGAACTCGGGCCGATCGCCCGTGTCGCAGGTCGTCGATCCGCGAGAACCGCCTTCCATCAACCACGGCTCCAATGCGTCCTCCGCGACCTGTTCGCCGTGATGAAGCACACTGACGCGCGTGACGATATTCTCGAGTTCCCGGACGTTGCCCGGCCAGCCGTACCGGGTCAGCAGGCGTTCGGCGCCCGGCGAGAAACGCACCGGTTCCTGGTCAAGCCGCCGCGCGACGCGTTGGCGGAAATGGTTGACGAGTTCCGGAATGTCGTCGCGTCGTTCGCGGAGCGGCGGGACGGCGATCGGCAGCACGTTGAGTCGATAATAGAGATCTTCGCGGAACCGTCCTCCGGCGACTTCCGTCCTCAGGTCGCGGTTGGTGGTCGCGAGGACGCGGACATCGACGCGTCGCGACGCGCTCGATCCCACGCGTTCGAACATCCGCTCCTGAAGGACGCGCAGGAGTTTCGCCTGCAGGCCGATCTGGATTTCGGTGATTTCGTCGAGGAAGAGCGTGCCTCCGTCGGCCAGTTCGAATCGTCCGACCCGGGCGCTGTCGGCGCCCGTGAATGCGCCGCGCTCGTGCCCGAAAAGCTCGCTCTCCATCAGTTGCGGTGAGAGCGCCGGGCAATTGAGGCTCACCAGCGATTGCTCGGCGCGGCGACTTTCGAGATGCACTCGGCGCGCGACAAGCTCTTTTCCGGTGCCGCTTTCGCCGGTCACCAGCACCGTTTCGGGCGTCGGAGCGACTTGGCTGATCCGGTGGCGGAGGGTCCGCATCGCGCGGCTCGAACCGACGAGCTCGGCTTGCGAATCGTCGACGCCTCCCGGGTGGACGCGCTGTTGGACGGCGGCGCCGTCGCGCAGGGCGCGCGCGACGAGCCGTTCGAGCCGTTCGGCGTCGAACGGCTTTTCGATGTAGTCGAAGGCTCCGTAACGCATGGCGGCCACCGCGCTCTCGACGGAGGCGTGCGCCGTGACCATGACGACCGGCGCGTCGATGCGGCGCGTTTGGAGTGTCTTGAGGAAGTCGAGACCGTCCATGCCGGGCATTTGGAGGTCCGTCACGACAAGATCGGCGTGACCGTGTTCGATGTGTCGGAGACCTTCCGCGGCGCCGGAGCACGCGGTCGTCCGGTACCCCGCGTGCCGCAAGATGTCCGACATCGATTCGCGGGCCGCCGCGTGGTCGTCGACAATCAGGATGTGCGCCGTCATCGTGTTGCTCCCCGATGTTCAAGCCGCCGCGCGCATCGCGCGGCGAGGAATCCTCAATGTGAACGCGGCGCCGCCCTGCGGACAGTTCTCCGCCCACACCGCGCCGCCGTGCAGTGCGATGATCCGATCCACGATCGCCAGACCGAGCCCCGTGCCGTGGTTCTTCGTCGTGAAGAACGGCTCGAAGAGCCGATCCCGTTCGAGGTCCGCGATTCCCGCTCCGGAATCGGCGATCTCCAATTCGTAGCCGTCGTTTTCCCACGACGTGCAGAGGACCTCGCCGCCGCCCGGCATCGCGTCGAGCGCGTTGAGCAGCAGATTGAGCAGGGCTCGACGCAGCATGTGCCGGTCCGCGACCAGCGTATCGGAGTGCGGGATGTCGATCCGCACGAAGACCTGTTGGGCTTCGAGCTGCGGGGCCAGCGATTGGCAGACATCCTCGACCAGTTCGCGCACCGGAAAATGTTGCCAGACCGGATCGCGGTGGGATCCGAATTGGAGCAGGTCGCTCACCGTCGCCTCGAGCGCCGTGAATCCCGCTTCCACTTTCGTCAGCGTGCTCAGGCTGAGCGGATCCTCGGAGAGACGCCTCCGGAGCAGACTGAGATACAGGGTGATCGGCACCAGGTTGTTGCGGACCTCGTGCGCGACGTGCGACGCCATTTGGCCGAGATCGGCGAGCCGGTTCTTCCGGGCGAGTTCGCGGTTCTTGATTTCGAGTTCGCGGGTCAGGCGGCGGACTTCGGCTCGCAGCGTCTCGTGCGTGCGCTGCAGGCGTTCGGTCGCGTCATGCCACGCGCCGAGCACGGTTTCCAGATCGATTTCGGGGGTCGCGGGTTGGTCATTCGTCGAGCACATGGTCGTTCAGCTCTCCCATTCGCACCGCGCCGCGCGCGCCGCGGGCTCGGAATGTTCGCGATAGGCTCGCCGCGCATCGGTCGCCAGACGCATGCCGTCGAGGCGTCGGGCCGCCTCGTCGCACCGGAGCCCCAGTTCCGTCTCGCCTTGCTTCTCGAGCAGCATCAGTTCGCTCAGCAGCGAATCGCACCGCTCGGCCACGCGCCGGCATTGCCTCCGCGCCTCGTCGCTTCGCCAGACCCGCTTGTCCGGATCCTCGGCGCGGTACGGGTCGAGACGCTGTTCGAGATCGAGCAGTCGCCGCAGGAGCGTGTCCTTCGCGGCGAGCACCGACATCAACCGGGCGTGGTCGCCCGCCGCGATCAAATCGCCTTGATGGCGCGCGAGACGGCGCAGTTGGTCGAGCAAGGTCTCCTTGCCCGTCATCAGCTCGGCGAGTTCTTCGGTCGGCAGGCGGTCCAACATCCGTGTCGTATCCCGCGGGCATCGTGCCCATCGGCCTCGCGACCCACGAGGCTTCGTCCGGAAAAACCGGTTTGGCGGACGCGTTCACCGTCCGCGCGTGGGTCCCAGGAAAATCAGATCCGTTACTTGAGGAACTTGAGCCAACCATCGCGTGTGAATCGCGTGGTTTGCGAGTAGTCGATGTCCGCCGGCATACCGGCGAGGATGATCTTGGCCTGTTCTCGTGTCCCCCGCGCCTTCACCGGATCGCCCAATTTGCGGTAGCAGACGGCGATCTGTTCGTACGCTTCCAGCGAGGCCGGCTCGTTCGGGTACCGGTTCGTCGCCGTCGAATAGGCGTCGATCGCCTCGCTGTAACGCTCCATCTCAAAGAGCGCGTGGGCCCTGGCGAACCAGCAATTCCGTTGCGCCGAGCGTTCGATCGGCGTCAATTCGGCGGAATCGGCTTTTTGATCGAGTCGATCGGCGAGCTGTTGGTAGCGCCGGGCGGCGGTTTCAAGGTCCGCGCGCATGCCGCGCGCCAACTCCGCACGCCTCGACTCGATCGTCTCGAGCGGCAACTTCCAGCGCGGCCGGCGGGCGAGCCGGTAGTGGGAGTCGGCGATCAGGTATTCGGAACGGGGCGTCCGGGGATCCTCGGAATACCGCTCGGCGGCTTCGGTGAGCCGTCCGATCGCGGCGGTCAACAAGCGGGACGCGTCGTCGAACTCCCGATCGATCGCGCGGCGTTCCACCTCGTCGGCCGGCTGTTTCGCCGCCCGTTCGTGAATCCGCGTCAATCGCTCGGCGCCGTCGCGGTGGAGGAGTTCGCCGAGCAGGAACAGCGAATCGCGCCATTCAAGGCTTCGCGGCGTCAGCGATTCGTTTTCGAGGTTGTCGTTCAGAAACCGTTTGGCTTGTTCGAGGTCGCCTTGTTCGGCCGCCGCGAGCGCGCTCCCGATCCGCGCGTGGTACGCCTCGGGCGCATTGGGATAGGCGGCCACGCACTGTTCGAATTGAGCCCGCGCGGCGGCCGTATCGCCGAGCGCGAGGCTCGCGTCGCCGAGCAGCGCGAGGGCGCGCGACCTGCGCTCGCGCGTCGCGTGTCGGAGGTAGAGCCGGGCGCGTTCGATTCCTTCGCGATGCGCGCGGGCCCGAACGTGGTTCTCCGCGCTGCGCCACAAGAGATCGACATAGTCCCGACTCGAAAACCGCATCTCCGCCAACCGGGCGAATGCCTCGCCGGCGCGGGCGAAACAACCCCGCGCCTCCGCACGCAGCGCGAGCGATTCGGAATGAGGCGCCGCATCCGCCCGCCGGATCAGGTCGAAACCCCACTGTTCGCAGGAATCGGCGAGAAGACGGGTCGCCCGCTCGTCCGGGAACAGCGGCGACATCGACTCGGCGATCCGCGCCGCGCGATCGAACTCGCGCGCGTCGTAATGGCTCGTGTGGATCGCCAGGACCCGGTCGCGGAGCCGCGACAGGTCGATCCAACGGTTGGCGTACCGCGACGGGTCTTCGATCTCGTCGAGCAGCGCGACAAGACTCTCGCTGGATGCCCGCGGATCCCCGATTTGGCGTTCGAGTTCGGTCCATTCCAGCCGCGCCGCGAACCCCTCGGCGGAATCGTACGTCTTTCGCGCGACGCGCGCGAACTGCTCGCGGGCCTCGGCGAGCGCCCCTTGCGCGCGGAGGACGACGCCGAACAGGTATTCCGATTCGTTCGTTTCGCGGCCTTCGGCCGTGAGCGCCGCGAGGACGTCGTGCGCCCGTTGCAGGAACGGGGCTTGGGAACCGGGGCTCGCGCGTTCGGCGAGGCGCGCTTCGAGCATCGCGCACCGGGCATCCACGATCCTCGCGTCGCGCAGCGCCATGGCGATGCGCTGCGACTCGGTGGGACCCCGCCGTCTCGGAAGATGGCCATCGAGCGGTTTCCCGCCGGGCGTCCCGGATGGTTCGCTCGATTCGGCCGCGGCCGCGGACAACGCTTCGATCTCGCCGATCGTCGCCCGGCATCCCGCGGCGTCCTCGATGCCCAGCGAAGCCCGCGCGCGGGCGAGGAGGCCTTCGAGCCGATCGGCGGGAGACAAATCGGGTTCCGCGAGGAACGCATCGAGATGCGGAATCGCCTTGTCGGGCTGGGCGGGGTTGTCTCCCAAATAGGCCGCCGCCAGGTAGTGATGCAGGATCGTGGCCTTCGAGGGATTGTCGGCGAGCGCGGCCTGAAGCGCGGGAATCGCCTCCGCCGAACGACCACCCAGCGTGAGCGATTCGCCCAGCATGAATTCGCCTTGCGCGAGCCGACCCTCGGGGAAGCCGCGATCCCGGGATTCCTCGAGGTATCGGGACCCGATCACGTACAGTTTCCGCTGTTCGGCCGGATTCCAATGCTCCCGCGCGTCATGGACGATCGTGGCGCCGAGCACGAAGACGGGTCCGCCGAGTTCCTCGAATGAGAGATCGGCCATGCGGAGTTCGGTCGCAAGGCCGCGCGCGGCGTCGATTTGGCCTTCATCGAGCAATTGAAGGGCCTCGGCGACGCGCGGGTCCAGGTCCGTCGGGGTATCGGATAGGCCCGCGATCGAGCCGTCCGCGTCGGCGGGTCCGTCCGGCTCCTGCATGGCCCAGCGGATGGTGCCGAGCCCGACGACGGCTATGACCAGCGCGCCGGCGACCGCGATCCGAGCCCCGACGGAACGCGGGCCGCTTTGGGCCGTCCGGCGCACCGCATCAACGGCGCGCGGGACGAGCGCCCTGCGCCGGTTCGAGGTCGCGGAACGGTCGTCGTGCGGTTCGTTCGTCATGAACGGGGCCATCCCTCGTTCGCCATCCATCGGCCGCCACGCTCGCCCGAACGCGGCATCCCGTCAAGAGACTCCGGCGCAACGGCGACCTTCGCGCCGCGCGCCCAAACGCGGGCGGGTTGTACTCGAAAAATTCGCCGAGTGTCAATGCGCGTTGCTTAATTCTCGGACTGGTCGGCGCCGCGCGTTCGAGGCGAGGATTCGAGCGGATATGTCGCGCCGGGAAAGAGATCTTGCCCCGTGATCCGCTCCATGATCCATACGTTCAGATCTTTCAGCATCTGACAGTGGATCTCGTCGCCCACCGGGTATTGGCGCAGCGTCACGGTCATGCCGGCGGCATGGAACAGACGCAAGTCCTCGCACACGTGATCGAGCGGATAGCCGATCGACGTCTCACCCTGTAGGAGCAAAATGGGAAGCCGCCGAGCACAGCTCAGCCGGGCGAGAGGCGTGCCCGATCGAGGGAAGGGGCCGTTGAGCGACACGGCGCCCGCGAACCGTCGAGGATGGTCGAGGGCGATGCGAAGGGCCATTTCGCCGCCGTCCCCGTATCCGGCGACGAACAACCGGTCCTCGGCGATGTGCAGCCGTTCGCGGACCAGCTCGATGCACTCGAACAGACCGGACGCGACGCGCGCCGCCTCGTCGGCCGTCGGTGTCCAGACGGCTCCCGAGCCGTCCGCCGCGTCGGTCGGCGCCCGAAGGCCGATCGCGACGTAGTTCCGCATGCTGATCCAGGGCATGACCCGGACCAGTTGCCGCTCGTCCAATCCGCCGTTATGCAGCCAAATCAGCAGCGGATAGGCGTAGTTCCGTTCGTAATGCAGGGGCATGAACAGGCGGTGCCGCAATCCCCCGCCATCGGACTCCGCCTCCAACGCCTTCGACAAGATCGCGCCGTTCACGAGCGAGATGTCGGCGCGTTCCGCGTCATCCCTCAGAGTCTCCGGCCCAGAACCCGAATGCGGCGGCAACCGATTCATAAGCTGGACGGCGTTTCTATGTTGAGTCCCCGCGGGTCACGGGGACGGAATCGTCCCGATTGCGATCGTGGCGTTGTAAGCAAGTCGCCGATCGATGTCAAGACAATCTGGGGTACGCCCGTCCTCGCGTCCCATGCGGAACGGCATCCATCCGGGGCGGCGTCCCTCGTGAAACCCGAAGTCGCGCGTCGCGAGCCGTCGGGCTCGCGATGCGGAGGCGAGGGGACGCCGTCCCAAGACGTCCCGCTCCGAGCGTCGGCTTGCCGCGCGAGCGCGGGCGCCGGGCGCGAGGGGGTTGTCATGACGGGTCGACGAGCTGGTTCATGGTCTGCACAAGCGCCCTGACCGCATCGACGCTCTTCCGGAAATCGGCGCTTTCCCGCGCGTCGAGTTCGAGTTCGACGACCTTTTCGACGCCCCGCGCACCGAGGATCACGGGAACTCCGACATAATATCCGCCCACGCCGTATTCCCGATCGCAGTAGGCCGCGCAAGGAATCAAGCGGCGCTTGTCGCGGACGATCGCCTCGACCATCTGCGCCGTCGCGGCCGCGGGCGCGTAGTAGGCGCTACCCGTCTTCAGGAGATTCACGATTTCCGCGCCTCCGTTGCGGGCCCGATCGACGATGGCGGCGAGCCGATCGGCGCCGAGCAGGCGGGAAACAGGGATCCCTCCGACCGACGTGCACGACGGCATCGGGACCATCGTGTCGCCATGCCCGCCCATGAGCAGCGCCGAAACATCCTCGACGCTCACGCCGAGCTCCATGGCGAGGAACGTCCGGTAGCGCGCCGTGTCCAAGACGCCCGCTTGGCCCATCACGCGATGCGCCGGAAATCCGCTCACCTGCCAAACGCGCTGGACCATCGCGTCGAGCGGATTGCTCACGACGATGATCACGGCGTTCGGGCTCGTCGCCTTCACCTGTTCCGCCACCGACGACACGATCCTCGCGTTCGTGCTCAACAAGTCGTCGCGGCTCATGCCCGGTTTCCGCGGAATGCCCGCCGTGATGACCACCACGTCGCTGTTCGACGTCGGGCCGTATTCGGTCGTTCCGACGATGCACGCATCAAAGCCGACGATCGGCGACGATTGGAGCAAATCGAGGGCCTTGCCCTTGGGCATGTCACCGGTCGCGGGAATGTCGACCAGCACGATATCACCCAACTCGGCCGCCGCGCACCAATGCGCGCATGTCGCGCCGACGTTTCCCGCACCGACAATCGTGATCTTGGATCGAGCCATACGTCGCGTTCTCCTGGCGCATTCTCCTGGATCCACTTCGCCCGCGGACTCGTCATCGTCCGCGAAGCACCTCCAAGTCCAACGCGCCAAGAATAGCACGATCGGCGTCGAACGGTCAGTACCCCCCGGAACGAGGTCAATCGGCCGTCCCCGTCCGTCCCCGTCGAAGGCGGCTCGTGATCGCACGCGCACTCGTACGCGCGCACGAAAATCAGTCTCCAAGATCGTCCTTGGAGGGTTCGGTTCGGCGACCGCCGGGCGGATCGAGCCGATCGGAAGCGGCGCGTCGGCGGGCACGGGCCGACGCCCGATCCCGTCGAGCCGAAAACCAGACGGTGAGCCAGACCGAGCCCAGGACGAGAACCAATCCGATCGCGGCGATCACGCTGAATCGGCCCTCGCTCGGCACCTTCGTCGGCGGAAGTCGTTCGATGGCCGACGCGAGGAAAAGCGGACTCGGGTGCCGTTGGTTCGGCGAAACGGCGGAAACGAAATCGGAAGGATACGCCCAGATCTTCAGGAAATAGCCTTGGATCCAAACCGGCTCCCGCAAGAGGCCCGTACCGGATCCCGACGGTTTCCGAGCGGTCGCGAGGGATTCGAGCGCGGGCGGCAGACGCGCGGCGCAGACGGTCGCTGGATACACGTTTTCGTAGGTCGCGCCTTCCTCCTTCGATGTTCCTTGGAGGCGGATCGGACGGTCGATCGGGATCGTCACGTCGAGTTCAAAATAGGCGTCGATCCCGAATCGGGTCCGGATGTCCTGGTCGTCCACCAGGATCCGCGTGATCCGCCGCGCGTCGGCGCGGAATGCGAACCAATCGCCTTGCCATGTCTCGGGACGTGTCAGGATCGACTCGAGCGCGAACGCGGATCGATCGGTCGGGTCGATGGGATGGGGCGCGAGGGGTCGCGAACAGGCGGCGAGCACTTGATAGAAGAGCTCGCGGTCGCCCCCGTTCAGGTCCTGGCCGTTTGACTTGCGGATGCCGTCGAAGAGCCCGATATCGACACCTTGTCGGCCAAGCCGGAGCCATCCATGGGGAATCGGAGGACGGCCTTCGGCGGATCGGGGATGCCACGCGACGCGGCCCGCAAGCACCGTCGCGCGCGGCGACGGGAACTCGCCTTCGTATCGTTCGACCAGCAATCCATCGAGCGTCACCGGTTCGTCGAGCGACTCGAGTCGGTGTTCGAGCCACGCCTCGGGGACGTTCCGGGCGAACACGATGATCGTCGAAGGTGAGGCGCCCGAATCGATTCGCACGTCGACGCGGTAATACGCGTTGAACTCGTACGCATCTCGCAAGTCCTCCGGGATCGGACGCGTGACGATTCGAGTCGCCGTTCCCACGATGGAGACGCCTTGTCCGATCCACCGTCCCGCGCGCGCGTCGATTTCCAACAACGGGACGCAAAACACGGACAGTTCGCCGGGGGCGAGCCGGCCGAGTCGGAACAGGATGCGCGCGTTCATCCGTTCCTCATCCGCGCCGCCTTCGGGGCGTTGATCGAACCGCGCGAAGTCCTCGTCGGTCACTCCATACCATCGAAACAGGTCGCGCGCGGTACTCGCCTCGGGGCGGGACGCCGCGTTCGGATCCGCGGGCCGCGCGTAGGGCAGGTCGCGGTCACGGGGAGCCATCGGCTGCCCTTCGGCCGTGCTCGCCGAACGGGCGAGCAGGGTGAGGACGGCGGCCCAAACGAGTCGTTCGAGGCCACGGCGGCGCAAAACCATCCACGACGGGCGATCGATCATTGGCCGTGCTCCTGATTCGCGCGCATCGGGATGTCCGGATTCTCCGGGAGCCGCTGTTTCCGGCTTCGGCTCCGATGGACGAGAATCCCCGTGAAGGCGACGCCCGCCAAAGCGCCCAGGACGAGCACGAATCGGAAATCGGGTTCGCCGTTTGCCACGGGCGGCCGCGCGGGAAGGGTGGGCGCCGTGACAAGCAGCATGGGAGCGAATTGGACGCCCCTGCGGGCCCGATAGGTCAGCAGCTTGAAAAAAGTCCCGGTGAATTCGGCTTCGAGCCGCAAGGGCGTCGGCGGCTCGCCGCGGCGCGCGTCGGCGATGTTGGGGAATTCCCGAGGCAAGTCGGCCGCGTAGGCGACCATCGGCGCGTTCGCGCCGTCGGGTTTGAACCAAAGCACGGCGTACGATTCGATCCCGAGCGGGTTGGCCTGCGCCGCGACCCGACGCGCTTCGCGGATTTCCCCCGTCACTCGGACGCGCCGGCCGCGATAGGACTCGGGCTGTTCGACGAGTTGCGGGTAGGTGACGGAAATCGCCGACTCGGGATCGTCGGCCGCAAGCCGTTCGAGCAGCCGGAACCAGGCCGGCGCCTCGCGCGACAGAAAGACCGTGTTGTCCTGGACGAGTTCGAGCATCCGAACATCGAGCGCGCGCTGCGCCGCGCCGCCGGCGACGGCCCACTCCGAAAGGACGGTGTCGGACTCGGATCGACGGCCGGACGACCACCGTTCGAGGGCCGGTCCGATCGCGTCATGCCAGCGGGCGTGCAACCGATCGAGCCGGTCGATCCATGTGCCGCGTTCCTCGACGGGCACGTTCAGACCGTTCCGAGCCCCTTCGTCGTAGTCGCGCCATGCCGTGGCCATCCGAGGGACCATGCGGGCCACATGATCGGCGAGTTCGTTTTCGGGTGGGGCGCCGTGACGGATGTGAAACAGGCATTCCTGCGTGTCGGCCGATTCGGCGTCGGTCAGCCGCTCGACCACATACGACCACGCATCGGCCTCCATCGCGTTCCAATCGCGGTCGTCCGGCGCGGCCTCGCGCCGGACGTTCGCGGGGTCGGACGGCGACGGGTCGGAATCGGGTTGGGGTGGCTGGGGCGAATCGGGAATCGGGTCGGTGACCGCCGCGCGACGCGGCGTTTCCGACGGAGAATCGGCGCGCGGGGAAGGCGCCGGGCGGTCGGGGACGGCGCCCGACGGCCTACCCTGTCGCTCGCCGCGCCACAGCCATTCGTAGTATTTCGGCTTGCGGGCCTCTTCCATGGCGACGAGCACGAAGACGAATGCGCCGACCATGACGAAAAGGCGGAATTGCACGGCGCGCGAGGAGTAGTTCGGCGGTCGGCGCCGCGCGCGATCGGGCGGATGGAACGACACGGGGCGATCCTCTCGTGGCGGACCGGCTGACGACCTTGTGGCGGCGGCGTCAGGCCGCGCCGAGGTCGGCCGCGATCGAGCCGATCCGTTCCGATGCCGATCGATCGCGTCAACGCACTTTACATTCGTTTCGCCGTTGCCACAATGAAAGCTCGGATGGTTGCCCATGCGGAAAGTCCTTCTCGGGGACCGTCGCCGGGATGACCGGCGCGAGGCGCCCCCGTGGCGGCGCACCGGAGCACGGGAGGAAACATGCTCGTTCGATTCAGCCCCCACCGTCGTTCTCTCGTCGGATTGACGATCGCATGGGGAGTGGGGCTCGTGTTGGCGGGAGCGGGGCCCGCCGTTCGCCGATCGGGCGCGGGCGAACCGGCCGCCGCGTTCCTCGCGGCCCTCAGGGAACGGGCTCTTTTTGACACGGCGCTCGATTTCCTCGCCCAAATGGAAACGAACCCGCTCGCTCCCGTCGCCTTCAAACAGACGCTCGCCTACGAAAAAGGTCTGACGATGGTGGCGGCGGCGGGAGCCGAACGGGACGCGAAGGCGCGCGACGCGCTCTTCGACGGCGCGCGCGACGCGCTGACCGCGTTCGTCACGAGCGATCCGAACCATCGTTTGGTCTCCGCCGCTCGGAACCAGCTCGGCAATCTGCTCTTCCTCCGCGGCAATCTCAAGGTCGACGTCGCGCGGAAGCAGGATGACGCTCCGAATCTGCTCGCCGAGGCTCGCGGGACCTATGGCGAGGCGCACGCCGTCTTCCTGCAGGTGCAGCAGGATCTGAAAGCGAAGCTCGACGTCGTCAACACGCGCCGGTACGACCCGTCGCAGACCGAGGAGGAAGAGGCCCGGGAGCAGATGCGGCGCGACTATTTGCAGGCGCAGTTGCTCGCCGCGCAGGTGCTCGAGGACCAGGCCGAGACGTTCGCCAAGGGAACGCCCGATTACGATCAGGCGCTCGCCGCCGCCGAAACCCAGTACCGCGAGATCGAAAAGAAATATCCCAAGAAGGCGGCCGGCCTCTACGCCCGCATGGCGTTGGGACGGTGTTTGCAAAAACGCGGGAAGCTCGACGAGGCGATCGGTTTCTTCACGGAACTCCTCGATCAACCCGATTCGCCCGAGCTGAGGAGCCTGCGCACCGACACGCTCGAACTGGCGATGGCGTGCTGGCTCCATCCAAGCAAGAAGCTCTATGCCGAAGCGGTGAGCCGGGGAACGGCGTGGCAACAGACGCTCCGTCCCCACGAGGCCAGGGCGCCGCAGGCCCTCGGCATCCTCTACCAGCTCGCCCTCGCGCACAAAGAATACGCCGAATTGCTTGGACAACAAAAGAACGCGAACGAGCGGCAGGTTCAGGACCTCAAACGCGATGCCCGCGCGTTGGCGATCGAGGTCGCCCGTTTCCCGAGCGACGTCCAGGATCCGGCTCGCCAATTGATCGGCGAGATTCGGGGCGTCGCGGCGGCGGCCCTCGAACGACCCAAGCCCAAATCGTTCGCGGACGCGAAGGCGGCGGGAAAGGAAGCGTTCGAACAGATGCAGAACGCGACGTTCCTGATCGAAGCGCTGCCGCAGCGGATCGCCCAGGAAACCGACGCCAAAGTGAAAGCCGAGCTCGAAACCCAGCTCGAGGAAGCCAAACGCGACACGACCGGGAAGCGCGACGAGGCGATCGCGGTCTACCGGCAAGGCCTGGCGATGGTCGACAAGGATACGCCGATCGAGGAACTGAATCTGGCGCGGATGGCCCTGGCCCATTTGTATTACCTGAAGGGCGACTTCCACGATGCGGCCCTGCTGAGTTCGTTCGTGGCCCGCCGCTACCCGGCGCAACTGGCCGCGCGCGAGTCCGCGCGGATCGCGATGGCCGCGTTCGTGCAGCTCTATGCGGCGACGCCCGAGGCCGAACGGGAATCGGAGACGCGGACGCTTCGGGATTTCTGCGACTATGTCGTGAAACAGTGGCCCGACCAGCCCGTCGCCGCCGACGCGTGGAACGCGTTGATTCCGTTCGTCGTGAGGGACGGCGATTTCACGAGGGCGGAGGAGGCGATCGCGTCCATCCCCGAAACGGCGCCGCAGCGCGGCGAGATCGAATTGAAACTGGGCCGCGCCTGGTGGGCCGCCTACCGGCAAGGCATGGCCGAACTCCGCAAATGGGAGAAGGACGGCGTTCCCGCGGGCGCCGACATGAACCGCAAGCAGACCGAGCTCGACCAATGGAAGGCCAAATCGCTCCAGATCCTCTCGGCCGGTCTCGATCGCGTAAGAGCCAACGCGGGCAAGGTGGACGGTTCGCTCGCGCTCGCCGCCGTCTCGCTCGCGCAAATCCACATCGAAACCCAGCAGGCGCCACTCGCCGTCGCCCTGCTCGAGGACCCCCGCATCGGTCCGTTGACGCTCGTCCGCGCGAAAGACCCGGCGGTCGCCGCGCCGGGGCTCGCCGAGGAAACCTATCGCACGAGCCTGCGGGCCTATCTCGCGAGCCTGTCGGTCTCGGCCAACGCCGACGAAGCGACCGCCAAGGCGAAAGGCCTGATGAACGAGTTGAAGGAGAGCATGGCGGGCGATCCCAATGCGAACCAGCGGCTCGTCGCCACCTACCTCGGCCTCGCCCGCGATCTCAAGTCCCAAATGGAGATGGCGTCGTCCGAGCAGCGCAAGTCGATGGTGAGGGGATTCCAGGTATTCCTCGAGGAGGTCTCGCGCGAGTCGAACGAGTTCCAGGTACTCAATTGGGCGGGCGAGACGTTTTTTGGGCTCGCCGAATCGTTCGACGAAGGGAGCGCCGTCGCGCCGGTCACCGCGAACGGCCTCTATAAACAGGCGCTCGCCGTCTATCAGCGGATGATCGCCGAGTCGGGACGGCGAAGCGACTTCCTGCCGAATGCCCAGTACGTCGCGGTGATCGAGCTCCGATCGGCGATGATCGATCGCAGGATCGGCGATTTCAACGCGTCGATCAACGCGTTCGTCAAACTGCTGACCGAAAAGAACATGATGCTCAACGTCCAGGTCGAGGCCGCGCGGACGTTTCAACAATGGGCCGCGATGCCGGGCAAGGAGGATATGTACCAGCGCGCCATGCTCGGCTACTTCCCCGACAAGAACGCGAAAACGCCCACCAACATCATTTGGGGATGGGGCAAGATCGGGAAAATGACCGCCGGGAGGAAGGAGTTCGACGCGACGTTCTTCGAGGCCCGTTATGAATTGGCGCGATGCCGGTTTGAATTCGCGAACCAATCGAAGGACGCCGAGACCAAGAAACGGTACGTCGATCTCGCGAGGCAGGACGTTTTCTATACCTTTAAGCTCTATCCGGAGCTCGGCGGTCCGGATTGGAAACCGAAGTACGACGCGCTGCTCAAACGGATCCAGCAGGCCCGCGGTGAAAAGGCCGACGGCCTGCTCGAGTTCCAGAGGCAAGTGCGGTCGTCCGGCGCGAAATGACGCGGGGATCGGGCGACGCGGTCGAGGATATTTGCCAGGTAACGGCGGGAGTCGGGGGGATCACGTATGAAGAACGAGCGGAGGGCGCGCGGCATGCGGTCATGGAGCGGACGGATGGCGAGGGCCGTGTCGGCCGCCGCCCTGGTGACGGCGTGGGGGCCGGTCGAGTCGGTCCGAGCGCAGGGCCGCGATCAGATCGTTCCGTTCACGGGGCAAACGGCCACCGGAACGATCCTCAAGATGTCGCCGACCGAAGTCGAAATCGACGTGCGCGGCGCGGCGAAGAAGTTCGCCGTCAACGAGATCGACCGGCTGTCGTTCGGCGATGAACCACAGGACGTTCGAAACGGCAAGGCGCGGGCGCACGACGGCCAGTACGAGGAGGCCCTGGCGCTGCTCAATCGCACGGCCGAGGCGATTTCCAACACGATGATCCAGGAGGACCTCGAATACTACCGCGCGTTCGCCGCCGCGCGACTCGCACTCACCGGCGGCGGGGATAAGGCCGCGTCGGCCAAGGCCATGCTCGATTTCATCGGCGCGCGTCCGGCGAGCTTCCACTACTACGAGGCGACCGCGCTGACGGGCGACCTGGCGTACGCGATGGGCCGTTACGATGTGGCGAGCACGTACTACTCGAAGTTGGGCGAAGCGCCCTGGCCCGATTACCAGCTCCGCGCGAAAGTACTCGACGCCAAATCGCTCATGGCTCAGGAGAAATACGCGGAGGCCCAGCGGCGTTACGAGCAGGTGGGGGAGGCGACGGTGGACACGGCCGCCGCGACGCGCCAAAAAGTACTCGCCCGCATCGGCCGCGCCAAGTGCCTCGCCATGCAAGGCAAGCCGGACGAGGGCCAACCCGAGGTCGAGTCGATCATCCGCGACAACGATCCCCAGGACATCGAACTGTTCGCGCGGGCGTACAACGCGCTGGGAGTCTGCCATTCGAAGGCCAATCGGCCCAAGGACGCGCTGCTCGCGTTCCTGCACACCGACCTGCTGTTCGCCGCCGACGCCGACGCGCACGCGGAGTCCCTTTTCTATCTGAGTGAACTTTGGACGGTCGCCGGAAAGTCGGATCGGGCCGTCGATGCGCGCACGCTCCTGAAGAGCCGTTACGCCGGCTCGGTTTGGGCCGGCAAAGGTGCTTTACCCTAAGGACATCGGCGGACTACAATGCGGCCCCTGTCCGGAATCCATTCGCCCTCGTGTCCCCGTCACGTTTTGCGGAGTACCCTATGCCACTGCTGATCGAACGAAGGAATCGTCGAATGGTTGCCTGGACCTGGATGGCGGCCCTTCTTTTCACGGTCTTGCTCGCGGGTACCGTCGCGACCGGCCAGCGCCTGTGGGGACAAGAGGACGCCGCGCCCGCCGAGGGCGCGAAGGCGGACGAGGGAGCCGACGCTTCCGCCAAGGACGCGGCACCGGCCGAGGACAGGTCGTTCCTCGCCTGGACCTTCGAGGCGCTCGGCATTTCGTACACGGTCGTCTTCCTCGCCCTCTCCTTCACGTTCGTCGCCCTCTTCGTCATGAACCTCCTGAGCGCGCGGCGCGAGAACGTCTGCCCGGCCCATCTGATCGAGGGTTTCGAGGCCCACTTGACGCAGGGCGCCTATCAGGAGGCGTATGAATTGGCGCGGGGAGACGAGTCGTTCCTCGGGCAGGTGCTCTCCGCCGGCTTGGCGAAGATCTCGGTCGGATATCCGCAGGCGATCGAGGCCATGCAGGAGGTCGGCGAGGAGGAGAACATGAAGCTCGATCATCGGTTGAGCTACATGGCGCTGATCGGAACGGTCAGCCCGATGGTCGGACTCTTCGGCACGGTCGACGGCATGATCCGTTCGTTCTCCGTCATCGCCAATTCAACCGCCTCGCCAAAGCCATCCGACCTCGCCAAAGGCATCTCGACGGCCCTCTTCACGACGCTCGTCGGACTCGCGATCGCCATTCCCGCCATCGCCGCGTACAACATCCTCCGCAATCGGGTCGCCCGCCTCGTGCTCGAGGTCGGCATCCGCAGCGAGGAATTGATGAGCCATTTCCAGCAGAAGTCGGCGTGAGGTCCGCATGCGCATCAAGCGAGAGAGCAACAAGATCCAGGAGGGCGATTTGACGCCCATGATCGACATGTCGTTCCAGTTGATCGCCTTCCTCATGGTGCTCGTGAACTTCAGCAAGGTGGAACAGATCGAGGGGATCTACCTGCCGACGGCCGTCTTGGCGAAGCCGCCGGACGGCGCGATCGAGTCTCCGATCACGCTGCACGTCGCGAGGACGGGCGAAATCACGGTGTACGGTCATCCGGTCGATCTCACCGGGTTGACGCCCCATCTGATCAACGAGGCGAATTCGCTCGTCTCGCGCAAGAAGTCGCCCTCGGACGCGACGATCATCGTGCGGGCCGACCGCAACGTTCCGGCCGGGAAGGTCCAGGACGTGATTCGGGTCTGCCAGGAGAACCAATTCGACCGGTTCATCCTGCGTGTCAAGGAAAAGCAATAGGGACGCCGGAAAGCGCACGCCATGCGAGTACGAAACAGTTCTTCGGTGAACGAAGACATCCAGTTGCAGATGACGCCGATGATCGACATCGTCTTCCAACTGCTCGTCTTCTTCATCATGTCGTTCAAGATCGTCGCGCAGGAAGGCGACTTCAATATCCGCATGCCGCTCGCCGCCGCGGGCGGCGTGCCCGACGAGACGCAGGTTCCTCCGCTCAAGCTCTATCTCACGGCCGATTCGCGGGGTGAGCTGCAAACGCCGTTCGTCCTGAACGAGCAGCCGTTCGACGCGTTTCCGGCGCTGACCGAGTACATCGCCGGATATTTGGGCGACGAGCGTGGGCCGGGGAGCGTGGCCGAGACGGCCGAGATCGAACTGCACTGCGACTACAATCTGCGTTATGAATACGTCGTCGCGGCGATCGACGCCGTGTCGGGCGAGGTCGACGACACGACCGGGCGCGTGAACGAGTTGATCAAGCAGATCAAGTTCGCTCCCCAAACCGAGGGCCCTTGACGCCGATCGTGTTCGAACCGGCGCGGGCCGTCACGACGCCGGAGCCAGCAGGGCGCGCGCCGCGCCGCGCGCCGCATCGAGGGCCTCGGCGAGCCTGGACGGGTTCTTGCCTCCGGCCTGCGCCATGTCGGGCTTTCCGCCTCCCCCTCCGTCGACGATCGTCGCCGCGTCGCGGACCCAATTACCGGCGTGCAGTCCCGCCTTCACCCGATCCGCGCTCGATGCCGCGATCAGCACCACTTTCCCGTCCTCCGCGACGGTGGCCAACAGGACGGCGAACGACGTGAGCCGCGTTCGGAGTTGGTCGACGAGGTGCCGCAGCAGGTTGGCATTCGAACCGGGAACTTCGGCCACGATCAACGCGCTCGATCCGACGGCTTCGGCTTGTTCGATCAGCGTGTCGGCCGACATGACGCCGCTTCGCCGCAGTTGGGTGGCTTGGTCGCGAAGCTTCCGACGTTCCTCGACCAGGGCCGAGACGCGTTCGGGCGTTTCGAACGGAGGCACATTGAGTCCGCGCGCGACATCGCGGAGCGAGGTCTTGATCGTCGCATAGGGCGGGTCGGCGGGTTCCGCGGCCGGCGGCGACGCGGCCGGCTCGCCGCTTCGCGCTCCGCCGGAAAGTTCCTTCTTGAGATCGCGGATTTCGCGCATCAGTTCGGCGACGGCGGCGACGACTTGGGTCGGAGCGCAGCCGAGTCGCGACGCGATGTCGGCGATTGCCGTTCGCGTGTGTTCGATGTTCTCCGCCGCCTTGCGTCCGGTGAGCGCGACGATGCGGCGCGTGCCCGCGGAAATGCCCTCCTCGCTGACGAGTTCGAATTGTTCGACGAGCTTCGCGTCGGCCAGGTGCGTACCGCCGCACAATTCGCGGCTGTAGTCGCCGATCGAGACCATGCGGACGGGGTCGGGGTATTTTTCGCCGAAGAGCATCATGGCGCCGGCCTCGCGGGCCTCGCGGAGCGGAAGCGTTCGACAGGCGATCGGAGCGCCGCGCCGGACCCGCTCGTTGACCTCCCGTTCGAGCCGTTCAAGGTGCTCGGCCGAGACAGAGGATTGGTGCGTGAAATCGAACCGCAACCAATCCTCGTCGACTTTCGAGCCCTGTTGTTGGGCATGCTGGCCGAGCCGCGAGCGCAGAGCGTGATGGAGCAGGTGGGTCGCCGAATGGGCCCGCTGGATTCCCGCTCGGCGCGCACCATCGACGCGGGCGGTCACCGCCGCGCCGGCATGGATCGTGCCCGACACGAGATATCCATGATGCAGATGGAGGTCGCCGTCCTTTTGCGTATCGGTCACTCGGACTCGAAACGCGTCGCCGAGGATCTCCCCATGGTCGCCGACCTGGCCTCCCGATTCCGCGTAAAAAGGCGTCTGATCGAGGACCAGGATCAGCGGGTGGTCGGGACCGCACGCCGAACAGCGATCGCAGAGTTCCTGGCCGCTGACGACGCCCTTGACGACGGCGGGCGATTCGTTCGTTTCGTAACCCAGGAACCGCGTGATCTTCACGGCCCGCTTGAGGTTCTCGACGGGGCCCGTTTTGAACAGTTCGGCCGGGCCGCGTTTTCCCTTCTCGCCGTGCTCGGCCATCGCCGAGCGGAACCCGTCCCAATCAAACGCGTAATCGCGTTCGGCGGCGAGCGATTCAAAAAGCTCGGGCGGCACCCCATGCGTCTGATAGAGTTCGGCCGCGATCTGTCCATCGACAAGCACCTGCGACCCGGATTGCATCCCGGCGAAGACTTGCGCGATGCGCCGGAGCGCGTCGTCGATCGTGTCGAAGAAGGCGCGCTCCTCGTGCCGAACCGCGCCCGCCACCCGTTCGCATGTTTCGAGCAGTTCGGGGTAGGGCCCCCGCATCTGATCGGCGACGACGGCGACAAGCTGGTGAAGGAACGGCTCGCGGCGACCCAAATGATGGCCGTCCAGGACCGCGCGGCGCAGGAGCCGGCGGATCACGTACTTCTCGCGGTTCGGGCCTGGGTAGACGTTTTCATGGATCGCGAACGTGCACGCCCGGACATGGTCGGCGATGCGCCGCAGCCGCCTTCCGTCCTCCGACGCCGGAGCGTACGCGACCTCGCAAACCTCGGCCGCCGCCTCCACGATCGGACGCAGGATGTCGATGTGGTAGTTCGTGTCGACGTTTTGCAGGACGGCGGCCGCCCGCTCCAGGCCCATCCCCGTATCGATGTTCTTGCTCGGCAACGGACGCAGGTTGTTGGGCGGAGAACCGACTCGATTGAATTGCGTGAAGACCAGATTCCAGATCTCGACCGATGTTCCGTCCTCGTTCCGGACGTAAATCTCGCTGCACGGTCCGCAAACGCCGTCGGGACCTTGCGTCGGAGCGCCGGCCGGCCAGAAATTGTCGTCCTCGCCCATCCGCTCGATCCGCTGCGTGGGCAACCCGATCTCCTCATGCCAGATCGTCGCCGCTTCATCGTCATCAAGGTAGACCGAGACCCACAGACGACTCGAATCGAGGGCGAGCCAATCCTTGGCCGTCAGGAACTCCCAGGCCCAGTGGATCGCGTCGCGCTTGAAATAGTCGCCGAAGCTGAAATTGCCGAGCATCTCGAAGAATGTGTGGTGGTAGGCGGTCCGCCCGACGTTTTCGATGTCCCCGGTCCGAAGGCATTTCTGGCTCGACGTCGCCCGTGTGAAATCGAGCTTGACCTTTCCGAGGAAATGGTCCTTGAACGGGTTCATTCCCGCGGGCGTGAAGAGCACCGACGGATCCCAGGTCGGGACCAGTACGTCGCTGGGGCACCGCCGATGGCCCCTCGCCTCGAAGAAGGAAAGGTACTTCTCGCGTAGTTCGTCGGTTTTCATGTCGGGACCGTCCGCGCGGGACCGAAGGGGTCGCAAGGGGGAAACCGACTAGGATAGCCGTTTCCCCGCGGTCCGACGAGGTGGGAAGATCGGCGTTACGACGCCGACGAGAACAGCGGATCGCCCGGCCACAGCACCTCGAGCTGGTTCTCGATGCGCTCGACGCCGTCGATCCGGCGAACGGCCTCCTGGGCCATCTGCTTCTGGAAGTACGATCCGACGCATCCTTGCAGAACGACGTGCCCGTCCTTCATCTCAAATCGCAGTCGGCGCCCCACCAGATAGGGGCTCGATTGGATGGCGACATCCACCTGCTGGGCGACCGCGTCGGGACTGAGCAACATGAGCGAGCATCCTTGTTGGCTTGGTTCCGGTGAAGGCGTCGACATGAACATCGGTCATGGACGGCCGGGTCATTGATGATCGGTACAGGAAAAGAGCGTGGGCATCTTCAATCGGGGAAAAGGATGACGGTTGTTCCGAATGCGCCGCGCGGCGAACCGGGGGCCGCCGCGCATCGCCGGTTCGGTCGGCGTCGAGGCGACATGATCGGGACACGGTCTAGCTGTCCGCGTCTCCACCGGGGATCTGAAGCCAGGCGGGAACGCGGCCCGCCGCGGGCATCTCGACGATCTTGACGCGGCCGATGTGCGGATGCCGAAGGACCTCCGCGATCGCCTGGGAGGGCGGTACGTCGTCGAGGTTCATGACGCCGATCGCTTCGCCGCCCGGCGCCGCGCCCGGCCGCCGGCCGACCGTCATTTGCGCGATGTTGACATGGTGGCGGCCGAGCAGAGTTCCGACGGCTCCGATGATACCGGGCACGTCGTCGTGGAGGAAGATCATGAGGTTTCCGTCGAGATACGTTTCGAGCCGGTAATCGTTCAGGCGGATCAATCGGGGCATGTTGGCTCCGAACAGCGTGCCGCCGGCCACGTGCGTCTGCCCGTCGCTGGTGACGGAGACCGTCATCGACGAACGGAACGCGCCCATCTCCCGATTGATCTCCTCGCGCAATTCGATGCCCCGTTCCCGCACGAGAACCTCGGCGTTCACGATGTTGACGTCCTCATCGAGGGCCCGTTCGAGCAGGCCCGCGCAGAACGCGGCCGTCAGAAGGCGCGTGTCCTGCTGCGTGACGTGGCCGCGATACGAGATGCGGCACGACGCGGCCCCTCCTTCCTGCCATTGGGCGAGCAGCAATCCGAGTCGGTGGGCCAGGTCGAGATAGCCCCGCAGGTTCGCGAGCGTCTGCGGATCGATCGACGCCATGTTGACCGCGTGTCGGATCTCGCCCGTCGTCAGGTAATTGACGAGCAATTGGACGGCCTCGATGGCGACCTGCGTTTGCGCTTCCTCGGTGCTCGCTCCGAGATGCGGCGTGCAAACGACGTTCGGCATCTCGAACAACGGGCTCGTCGTGCACGGCTCCTCTTCGAACACATCGAGGGCGACGCCGGCCAATCGGCCGCTCGTCAGGCCCTCGACGAGCGCCCCTTCATCGTAGATCCCGCCCCGCGCGCAATTGACGAGTCGTGCTCCGGGTTTGAGGAGTTCGAGTTCAGGCCGGCCGATCAAGTGCCGCGTTTCCGGGGTCAACGGCGTATGCACGGTCAAATAGTCGACGTGGGGAAGCATGTCCCGGACCGTCTCGACGCGGTGGATCCCCAGCTTCGACGCTTGCTCGGCCGTGAGGAACGGATCGAAGCCGAGCACGCGCATTTGGAACGCGTTCGCCCGCTTCGCCACCTCCTGGCCGATGCGGCCGAGACCCACGATGCCGAGCGTCTTGTCGGCGAGCTGCGCGCCCATGTACGACTTGCGGTCCCATCGGCCCCGCGCGAGGCTCTGGTGGGCGGGCGCGACGCAACGGGAGAGGGCCAGCATCAGCGCGAACGTGTGCTCGGCCGTGCTCAACGTATTCCCGGCGGGTGTGTTCATCACGACGATGCCCAATCGCGTCGCCGCGTCCTTGTCGATGTTGTCGGTCCCGACACCGGCACGGACGATCGCGCGCAGCCGCCGATTGCCTTCGAGGGCGGCGGAGGTGATCTTCACGCCGCTGCGGCAGATCGCTCCGTCGAAATCGGCGAGCGCCTCGCGGAGCGCCGCGCCCGCGAGGCCCGTCCGGACCTCGAATGCGATCCCAGGCGCGGCCGCGAGCCGATCCAAGCCTTCCCGAGCGATATCATCCAAGACCAAAACACGAGGCATAATCCCCACCATTCGTTCCGATTCGGTCGCGTCCGCGTTGTCCGGCGGGCGTCGCGACGCCGGGCCGGCACGCGTTCACGCGCCGCCGCCGTGCCGCCGCGCGAAACCCCGCATGAACCCGCAAAGTTGCTCGACGCCCTCGTCGGGCATCGCGTTGTAGATCGACGCGCGGATCCCGCCGACGCTCCGATGCCCCTTCAAGGAACACAAACCGATCTTCTCCGCTTCCCCCAGGAACGCCTTCTCCCGCGATTCGTCGGGCAATCGGAACGTGGCGTTCATGGCCGACCGATGCTCGGGCCTCGCATGCCCCCGATAGAAACCCCGGCTCTCGTCGATCGCGTCATAGACCATCCGCGCCTTCCGTTCGTTGCGGAGTCGCATCGCGTCGAGTCCACCGACCTCCTCCTCGAGCCAGCGCGCGATCAATCCGAACACATAGATGCCGAACGTCGCGGGCGTGTTGTACAGCGAATCCTCCTCGACGTGATTCCGGTAGTTCAAATAGCCGGGCAACGAATCGCCGCACCGTTCGAGCAGATCGTCGCGCACGATCACGATCGTGACGCCCGCCGGACCCGCGTTTTTCTGAGCGCAGGCGTAGAGGAGCGCGTAACGGTCGACAGGAATCGGACGGGAAAGGAAATCGGACGAGCAATCGCAGACCACGGGCGGAAGGCCGGCGGGCGGCGCATCGCGGAACTGCACGCCTTCGATCGTCTCGTTCGACGTCATGTGCACGTACGCCGCATCCGACGGAATCGGGACGCCGGTCCAAGCGGGTACCCCGTCGTACGCCGTGTCGCGGCCATCCCACGCCACGTGCGTCGGGCCCTCGCGCCGAGCCTCCTCGAGCGCCTTGATTCCCCAGGATCCCGTCAGCACGTACGACGCGGGAGCCGACGCGCCGCGGAGCAGGTTCATCGGCACCATCGAGAATTGCAGCCGAGCGCCCCCTTGCAGGAACAAGATATGGTAGTTGGAGGGGATCCGCAGCAAGTCGCGCAGACGCCGCTTGGCGTCCTCGAGGATCGCGAGGAACGGCTTGCCGCGATGACTGATCTCCAGGATCGACGCGCCGCTCCCGGGAAGCGCCACGAGGTCTTTTTGGATCTGTTCCAGGACGGAAAGGGGCATCACCGCCGGTCCGGGCGAAAAATTGTAGACTCGGTCGGTCGCCTGTGTCGTCGCACTGCTCATCCATCGCTCCTTGGGAGCCGTCTCCACGCATGGAATCAAACCGGGGCCCTCGGCTCAATTGCCCGGATTGTAACGGCCGTCGGGAAATCGTCCAATGACGGACCCGGGTGACGATCGAGGCACGCTCGAAGAAGGACGCGAATCGGAAACGAGTCGGACCCGCCGTGTTCGGCGTCGAGCTCGTTCGACGCCCCGTCAGTACCGCGTCGTCCAACCTCGCTCGTTCGTCTGAACGGTGCGCGTGCCCGAACTGGTTCCCAGCGGCGCGGTGTAGCCCCCGACCGAGATGCGGCTCAGCGACGCGATGCGCTGCGCCACGGCCGGATTGGAATGGATCTGGTAGCTCCGCTGGTAGTTCGCCAAGGCCTGGGCATAGTCCTTCTCGGCCTCGCGGAGATGGCCCAGCGCGCGCCACGCCCGCGCGTTGTTCTGATCGAGCTGCACGGCTTCCTGGAGCTGAACCTTCGCCGAACTCCGATCGCCGAATTCCTCGTAGAGGCGAGCCAGTTCGATGCGGGCGTCGGCCCCGCGCGGGTCCATGCTCACCCAATTCTTCAATAACTTGAACGACTTGTCCGGTCGATCGGTCTCGTTGAGCAGAACGGCGAGCCCTCGATAGGCGTCCGTGTGCTCGTGATCGACGTCGATCGCCTGGTTGTAGAGCACTTCGGCCTGACTGAGCAGGTCGCGGTTGCCCGTCGCAATGCCTTGGTGATGGTAGACGGCCGCCAGATTGTAGATCGCGTCCGAGTTCCTCGGATCGGTCCGCGCGGCGGCTTGGAACCGCTCGGTGGCGGCCAGATAGTTGCCCGACTGGTACTCGCGCACCCCTTGGAGGTTATACCCGTCCGTAAGACGGCATCCTCCGGCAGGACACATGCCCGCCACGATGAGCACGGTCCAAATCCTCGTCGCCGACCGCGTCGAACGGCCGCGCCGCGAGTGCTCGTTTCGAGAGGAACAGGAACTCGCCACAGTCATCGCCTTGATCCACACACCCGACTCGTATCCCGCGCCGCCGTCCGCGCCGAGTGGCCATCAGCGGGCGACCGTCGCGCGCGATCCGGGCGTTGGGGGAGTTCGTTCGATCGCGACAAGACGGAAAAAGCGATCGAGCGAAAGACCGAAAGACGGGGCGCCGGGGCCTTCCGCGCACGCGGTATGCGCGGCTGGGCATGCGCGGCTGAGCATGCGCGGGGGACCACAAGGGCCCGTTTGAGCGGCCGATCCGGCAGCGCGTCGAGCTCGCGCCCTTTCGTGCGTTTCGCGCCTACGCGATCGGCCGCAAACTGGGGCTGAGTGACGTCATGGTCGATTGCAACCGGCCCTCGGTCCGAAAACGTTCACAGGGCGCTCCCTTGCGCGTCACCCGATGCCGGCTCACCCGGAATACGCGGCGCCGCGGGCTCCGGCGAGCCTTCCTCAACCGAGTCACCCACATCCCGGCGATATCCCAGGTCCCGAATCACTTCGAGAATCTCACTGCAGGTCGGGAACATCCGACCGCTTGTCCGCTTGTACGCGTCCAATGCCTGCATGAATTCGATCTCGTCACCCGAATAGTCCCGTTCGCATGTCGTTGGATCGATCTGGCGCCGCCGAGGCGTCTTGCGGCGCGGAGCCATCCGACGTTCCTCCGCCACCGGAAGGTCCTGTTGCCGCCGATCGGTCGTGTCCCGGCGGTCCTGCCCTTCCCGGCGCTCCATCTTCACCTTGTTCGACATGCTGCGTCCCCGGTTCGTATCGCCCGTCGTTCGCGAAGGCCCGTCGCTTCGCTCGTCCGCTCAACTCACCGCGCCGCCTCCGTTCCGCGAGCTTGAGCCGCGTGATTCTCCATCGACGAACGGACTGGGAAAACCTGAACGATCAGCGAAGATAGCGGAATACGGTGGTTTTTCCGGATTGGCGGGGCTGGGGGCTCGGCGGGTCGCGGACCGGTTGGTACGGTTATTCCGGGGGCCACGGATGCCACGGATGCACACGAACAGGGAGATATCCGGGCGACTCGGTTCATGCCGAACGGGCGGCAACGTCCATTCGCACCCGCGGCTAGGCGATGAGGCGCATGGAAGGGACCGAGGCCTGCGGTTTCGGACGCTCGTCGTCGCGGAGCACGGGAAGGCTGTTGCGCAGCGCGCTGAACGCCGAGCCGAACGAGGCCGCGATCGGCCGCAGGCCGACGGCCGTGATTTCATTGACCTGGCGCAGTGGAGGCAGGGCGTCCGCGCTGAGCTGCTCCGCGAACGTCTCGAACAGATCCCGTACGGCGTCTGGACCAGATTCTGTCGCGCCCGAGCTCGCCGTTTTCGATACCATCGGGGCCCGTGATCGGCCCACTACCGGCACGTACGGCTCGGCGACGCTCGAATGCGCCGCGCCGGCGTGATCCGCACGCGACGCGACCGATGGCGGCGCCGAACGGAACCACGGCACGATCGCCGCGATCACGCCGGCCGCCACCGCGACGGCCGACAACGCGATGCCTTTCCATCGGGACTCGCCACGCCGACGTCGCGCGCCCAATCCGACGCAAACCCGATCCGCCAAGCCACACGCGGGCTCCGGCCTTTCACAAGACCGGACCGCGTCGAGCAGCGAAGCGTACGATTCGAGCAACTCCCGGCACGGCTCGCACGTCGCCGCGTGCTCGGCAAGAACGTCGTCGTCCAAATCGATGCGCCGGTCCAGGTTCGCCTGGAGACGCCGGTCGAAGTCCGAACAATTCCCATCCGCGTGTCTCATGTCCAGGCTCCCGACGACCGCGTCAGTTCGCGGCTTCGAAATTGAGCGATCAGCTCCCGACGGGCGCGATGCACCCACGTCTTGATCGTGCCGATCGGACACCCCATGATCTCCGCGATATCGCCGTAGGACTTCTCGTATTCGTGAAACAGGACAAACGCCTGCCGATGCTCGTTTTTCAGCCCGCCGAGCGCCCGCTGAAGCTCTTCGTCGAGCCATCGCGCGGCATGGTCGTCCGGACTATCGTCGGCAACCGTATCGCAAAGGCGCGTCGGATCGGGCCGCCGGGCCCGAGCGGCGAGCGCCGTGCGGCACCGATTGGCCGCGATCGTAAGCAGCCACGACTCGAATCGTCTCGAACGATTGAAGTTCGCGATCGAACGGACGGCGCGAACAAACGTCTCTTGGGCCGCGTCCTCCGCGTCCTGGCGATGGCCCAGCATGCGGTAGCAAACACCGAACACCATTCCCTCGTATCGCCGCACAAGGTCGCGCACCGCCGAATCGTCCCCCAAGGCGCACTGAGTCAATATCGAATCCAACTCGTTGCGGGCGTTCGGTGTCACGCGGCAGGTCCCTCACGCATCAATGGAATTACCTTCCCGTCGAGCGACGGGTTTCATGGCGCCCCCGAGTTTTCACGTCGAGGGGCGGTCTCCGTGAAAAGGTATTCCTCCCCGTCCATGGAATCTTGAGCCGAAGCCCTACGGCCGATTGAAAAACTTCTTGGGGCAATCCGCGGAAGCCCTACGGCCGATTGAAGAACTTCTTGGGGCAATCCGCCGAAGCCCTACGGCCGATTGAAAAACTTCTTGGGGCAATCCGCGGAAGCCCTACGGCCGATTGAAGAACTTCTTGGGGCAATCCGCGGAAGCCCTACGGCCGATTGAAGAACTTCTTGAGCATGTCCGCGGCCGCTTCGCGGGAGTTGTTCGTTGCCGTTCCCGCCCGCGGCGGGAGTTTTCCCGGCTTTTTCTTTTCGGCCTTACCTGGATCGGTCTTCGGGTCGGTTGCGGCTGTACCCGGTCCCCCAATGGTTTGAGCGGCCGTCTGGTCGAGCATGGTTGTTTCGAGCGCGGCCTTTTCAGCGGGTTCGAGCTGCAATTGGCGGGTGGCCGGATCGATGTACTTGGCCGCGCCGCCTTCCTCGAGCCATTTCGTGATGTCGTTGTCTTCCGCCCAACTGTCTTCGCCAACGATGCTTTTGGTCTCTTCCTGTTGATCCGACGCGGCGCTTGGCAGCGCGACCGGATCGCCCACCAGCAATTCGAACTCGAAGCGGCCGACCCGGAACACGTCGCCGTTGTGGACCTCGGTCTCGCCTTCCAAGCGTACTCCGTTGACGTAGGTGCCGTTCTTGCTCCCGAGATCTTCGGCGAAGACCTTATCGTCGCGCGTGCGAACGACACAGTGCCGACGGCTGATCGCGTCACTCTTCGGCCGCAGATGGCATTCATCACTGCGACCGATCAGGTATTCCGCGTGCGGGACGTTCATCTCGCGTCCCGCACTCTTGCCGTTCAGCACACGAAGCTGGATCCGCATAGTACCCTCTTCGATCCCGTACCCTCCGTGACCGATCTTGTCCGGGCCGCCGCTGTCGCAAGCGGACACGCGCCATTATCAATCCGTTTGCCCCCGTCCCGCAACGGTCCTGTCTCGAAAATCCCGAAAAAACGGCCGATGTCCCGGTCCCCGGCGCTCCCCCCTCGCGCGGTGCTGCCGCGTCCACCCCATTGAATGCATTCCTCGTCGCATGCGGCAACCGTGTCACGCTCATCGACGGCCCGTCCAATCCGAATGGCCGAACTGGCCGAGCGCGATCCGATCGATCCGTTCGCGTTCCTCGGAGGTCAAGTCGGACCGCGACCATCTCAGGCCAAGCCGATCGGCGAGCGCGCGTTGCCAGCGGCTGGCGAACTCGAAGGGGTCGATCGAGGCGGCGGCCGTCTCGGCCAGTCCGTCGATTTCCGGCGCGAACGACGATCGGCCGAAGATGAGACTTCCGTGTTGCAGGAGACCGCCGAACCGGCGGCGCTGGGCGCTGCCGAGCACCTTCCGCCGTCCGACCACCAGGTCCCCCGGCGCGCGGCGCAGGAAGCAGAGGAACGGGTCGTCCCAACGCTCGACATCCCGCGCTTCCGACGGCGTCCAGAGTCGGCTCGCGACACGGTGTTCGGCCAAGAGATCGCGCGCCGTCTCGTGGAAGACGTTGTACAATTCCAGACGGTCCCGACGAGCGCTCGGCGGCTCGCCGATCGCGAACGCATAGGTGAGTTCGTGGTCGTGGATGATCGCGCCGCCGCCCGTGGTGCGGCGAACGCACGGGATCGACTCCGAGCTCGGGTGGACGCGCCGGTCGTTCGCTTGCTGGAAATAGCCGAGCGAAAGCGTCGCGGGCTCCCATGCGTAGAAACGAAGGCATGGCGGGCCTCCGTGCCGGGCCGATTCGAGCAGGCATTCGTCGGCGGCCATGTTCCACGCGCCGGACGCGGGACCATGGACGATCAGTCGGGCTTCCATCGCATGCGCGGAGCTCGCGCCGCCTGGACCTCGTCGGGCCGGCTGATCCATGTCGAGTGCGGCGCCTCGCGGAGCAGCTCGGCCGGTTCATCGGTGATCCGGAACAAGGTCTCGGCGAAGGCGTCGAGCGTATCCTTGCTTTCGGTTTCGGTGGGTTCGATCATGAGGGCCTCCGGAACGGTCAACGGAAAGTAGACCGTCGGAGCGTGGTAACCGTAGTCGAGCAGGCGTTTCGCGATGTCCATCGCCGGTTGCTTGAGACCCTTGGTCGTCTTCAGTTTCTCGGCGCTCGCGACGAACTCGTGCATGCACCGGTCGCCCTGCGGCGACGGAAGGAAATGGCGGACGCGACTGAGCAGGTAGTTCGCGTTGAGCACGGCGTTTTCCGCGACGCGCCGGAGGCCGTCGGGGCCATGCGTGCGGATATAACAGTACGCGCGGATGAGAACGCCCACATTGCCGAAGAACGAGCGGACCTGGCCGATCGATCGGGGCCGGTCCCGATCGAGCCGGTACGAGATTCCGTCGCGCACGACGATCGGCGAGGGAAGGAACGGTTCGAGCGTGTCGCGGACGCAGATCGGGCCCGCGCCCGGGCCGCCGCCTCCGTGCGGACCGCTGAATGTTTTGTGGGGATTGAAGTGCATCATGTCGGCGCCGAAATCCCCGGGCCGGACGAAGCCGAGGATCGCGTTCATGTTGGCGCCGTCGAGATAGATCAAACCGCCCCGCGCGTGGACAAGGTCGGCGATCCGCCCGACGTTCCGGTCGAATTGTCCGAGCGTGTTCGGGTTCGTGATCATGAAGACGGCGACCTGATCGTCGAGTTTCGCCTGGAGATCATCGAGATCGACGCCTCCGTTCGCCGTGCTCTTGACCGTGACGGCTTGGAATCCGGCCATCCGCGCGCTGGCCGGATTCGTGCCGTGGGCGCTGTCGGGTGTCAGGACCTTGGTGCGGTGTTCCTCGCGGTCGCGGAAGTAGGCGGCGGCGACGAGCAGCGCGGCGAGTTCCCCGTGCGCGCCTGCGGCGGGCTGCAGGGACACGGCGGGCAAGCCGGCGATCTCGCCCAGAAGGACCTGCAATTCAAAGAGCAGGGCGAGCATGCCCTGCGCGGTCCGATCGTCCTGGAGCGGATGCACGTCGGCGAACCCGGGCAAAGCGGCGAACCGTTCATTCCGCTTCGGATTGTATTTCATCGTGCACGAACCGAGCGGATAGAAGTGCGTGTCGACCGACATGTTGAACGTCGACAGGTTCGTGAAATGGCGAACCACGTCCGACTCGCCCAACTCGGGCAACGGCGGAGGCGCATCGGCGAGCATCGACGCGGGGATCGACGCGTCGATCGGTTCCGACGGCACGTCGCACGCCGGCAACGCGATGCCGCGACGGCCGGGATGGGATAGCTCGAACAGCAATCGGGTGGATCGGTGATTACGCATGGCGCGCGGCGGCTCCCGAATGTTCCGAATGCCGTTGCAGGGCGAAGGCGAGTCGGTCGATCTCGGGCCGCGTCCGCTTCTCGGTCACGCAAACCAGGAAGCAATCGTCGAGCTCGGGATACCAACGGCCGAGCGGGAGCCCGGCGAGAACGCCGTCGGATTCGGCGGCGGCCAGGAGCTCGGCGACGCGACCTTCCCCATCGCGCACGACGAACTCCTTGAAAAACGGCCGTTCGAAGGCGGGGCGGAACCTCGCGTCCGAACGGATCCGGTCGAGCGCGTAGCGGCTCTTGCGCAGGCAAAGTGCCGCGATGTCGCGCAGTCCGTTCCGCCCGGCCAGCGCGAGATAGATCAGCGCGCGCAGCGCGAACAGGCCCTGGTTCGTGCAGATGTTGCTCGTCGCCTTCTCCCGACGGATATGCTGCTCGCGCGTCTGCAGGGTCAACACCCAGCAGGTACGCCCGCGCCGATCGACGGTCTGGCCCGCGATCCGCCCGGGCAGACGCCGGACGAACGGTTCGCGGCACGCCATCACGCCGAGGTACGGTCCGCCGAAGAGCAGGGGGGTCCCCAGCGATTGGCCCTCGGCGACCGCGATGTCCGCGCCGAGTTCGCCGGGCCGCTTGAGAAGGCCGAGGCTGATCGGATCAAACGCCTGCACGCACAGCGCGCCGCGCGCGTGGGCGATCGACGCGACCGACGCCACGTCCTCGACGCACCCAAAAAAATTCGGGCTCTGCACGAGCGCGCAGGCCGTTCGGTCGTCGATCGCGCGCTCCCAGTCGGCCGGATCGACCGTCCCGCCGGGCGCGGGCACGACGACGAGTTCCGCGCCGAGCGCCGCGAAATAGGTCCGCAGGATCCGCCGGTATTCCGGATGCGCCGACTCGGCCGCCACAACCCGATTCGGACGGCTCGTGGCGCTCATCGCCATCAACACGGCCTCGGTCGCCGCGCTTCCCCCGTCGTACAGGCTCGCGTTGGACACGTCGAGTCCGGTGAGCGCGCAAACGGCCGTCTGGTATTCAAACATCGCCTGCAGGTTGCCCTGGCTCACCTCGGGCTGGTACGGCGTGTACGACGTGTAGAACTCGCCGCGGCCGACCAGCGCGTCGATCGCGGCCGGAACGAAATGATCGTAGCTTCCGCCGCCCAGGAAACAGATCGAGTTCGACGCGTTTCGGTTGAGCGCGGCGAGCTCGGCCATGTGACGAGCCAGCTCCATTTCCGACATGGCCGGAGGAATGGCGAGCGGCCGGTTCAGACGATACTCGGGCGGAATGCACTCAAAGAGCTCGTCGATCGACGACGCGCCGATCGCGCGCAGCATTTCGCGCTGGTCCTCAATCGTGTTCAGAATGTAGGGCATGAAGGGAATCCCATTCGAGTCGGACGGCCGGTTGCCGCATCAATGGCCTTCTGCGCATTGCTTCTGATAGGCGTCGAACTTCAGGAGGCGGGCGAGCGACGATTCGTCCCCCAGGCGGACTCGAATGAGCCAGCCTTTGCCGTACGGATCCGAACCGAGATGTTCGAGATGGTTCGGAAGGTCCGTATTCACCTCGATGATCTCTCCATCGACCGGACTATAGAGCGGGCTGACCGCCTTGACCGACTCGACCTCTCCGAATTCCTCGCCCGCCGCGACCGTCCGACCGACGGCGGGGAGCTCCAGGAACACGATGTCGGTCAATTGCTCGACGGCGAACGCGCTGATTCCAATCGTCGCGACGTTGCCTCCGCCCGACGGCGCGATATGGGCCCATTCGTGCGTTTCGTTGTAGAGAAGTTCCTCGGGTTTCACCGGATGGCCTTTCGGTTGGCGGAGGGATGTGAACTGCGGCACCTCACGAACACACGGTCGGCGATCGGGCCGGCGGTCGAACGGGCCGCGGTCGATTCACCGAGTCCTGCGGTAGAACGGGAGCCGCGTGATCCGCGCGGTCTCGCGTTTCCCTCGGATGTCCACGGTCAACGCGCGCGAAGGCGACAGGGCGGATCGCCGCACGAAGGCCATGGCGATCGGCCGTTCGAACGTCGGGGAAAACGTCCCGCTCGTCACCTCGCCGACGCGCTGATCCCCGTCGAAGACCTCAAAGCCCTCGCGGGGCACGCGTTTTCCGTCGACCGTCAATCCGATGCGGACTCGGTCCGTCGGTCGCTCGCTCGCCGACTCCAGCACGTTGGACCCGGGGAACGCTCGGCCGCCGAGGTTGACGGCGAACGCCAGATCGGCCTCGAACGGGTTGATCGATTCGGTGAGTTCATGTCCGTAGAGCGGCATGCCGCCTTCGAGGCGGAGGGTATCCCGCGCGCCGAGTCCGACGGGCACGGCGCCGGCCGCTTCGCCGCCCCGCAACAGGGTCGCCCAAAGCGACTCGACCGACTCGGCGGGCGCGACGAGTTCGCACCCGTCCTCGCCCGTGTATCCCGTCCGGCTCAATAAAACGGGAACGCCCGCGACGCGAGCGGGGGACGACGCGTAGTACTTCATCGAGTCGACCGATGGACCCGCGTCGATCAATGTGTTCACGATTCCGATCGCGGCGGGTCCTTGGACGGCGATCATCGCCGTCGACTCGGTCTCGTCGCTCCGCGCGAGATCCTCCGCCGCGTCGGTCCGCGCGCCGAACCAATCCAACAGCTTGAGCCGGTTGCTCGCGTTGACGACGAGCAGATATTCGTCGGCCGGTTCGAGCATACGGTAGATCAGGACATCATCGAGGATGCCGCCCTGATCGTTGGTGACGAGCGAGTAGCGGATGCCGCCGGGTTTCAGATCGGTGACGCGGCGTGTCAGCATCCGGTCGAGGAATCGGGGCGCGGACGCTCCGCGAAACCGGATCCGGCCCATGTGCGAGATATCGAAGAGTCCGGCCCGTTCGCGCGTCGCGCGATGTTCCTCGACGATCGACGTGAACTGGATCGGCATCCACCATCCGGCGAATTCGACCATGCGGCCGCCGTGCGCCACATGCCACGAGTACAAGGGAGTGCGCGCGGAATCACTCATGGTCAACCGTACGATCCAGGTCTGGATGCGAAAGAGCACCGCCGGGCGGCGGCCGACGGCAACCCGTCGTCGGCGCCATTCTAGCCGACGCCCGTCCGTTCGCCAGTGGTCCGACGCGAGCCGCGCGACAGTCGCCTCCGTCGCTCGCCTCTCCGAGGCGAGTCCCCTATCCCCAACCTCTCGCCCTTCCACGCGGCTCGGAGAGCCGCGCGACAGTCGCCTCCGTCGCTCGCCTCTCCGAGGCGAGCCCCCTGTCCCCAACCTCTCGCCCTTCAACGCGGCTCGGAGAGCCGCGCGACGGTCGCTCATCGTTTCTTTCGGCGGAACGGCTTGCCGCGCGGCGGGGGACCGTTGCGTCGCGCGTCCGTGCCGCGTGTGCGTTTCGACGCGGCCCTCTTCGCGGGTCGGACGGCCCTCCGGTGGGCGGTGGACGCGGTTTCGACAAGCCGGAAATCGAGCTCGCGCCGCGCCAGATCGACATGGGCCACCTCGACGGTGATGACGTCGCCGAGTCCCAACCGGCGACCTTCGCGGTGTCCGATCCAGGCGCGCGCCGTCGGATCGAACCGGTACACGTCGTCCTCAAGCGAAGAGACGGCGAGGAATCCCTCGGCGGGGAGCGGAATCCCCTCGGCAAACACGCCGAACTCCTCGACCCCTGTGATCACGGCGGCCATCCGTTCCCCGATCCGGTCGTGCAGGTAGTTGAGCAGTTTCAGTTTGACCAGTTCGCGCTCGGCCGCCTCCGCCCGCTGCTCGCGCTGCGAGCAATGTTCGCCGAGCGTCCTCAGCGCGCCGCGCTGGCCGCGCGGTCGCCGGCCGTCTTGGAGATCGTCGAGCATGCGGTGCACATCGAGATCGGGATACCGCCGGATGGGGGACGTGAAATGGCAATAGTCGTCCCAATGGAGCGCGTAGTGGCCGGTCTCGTCGGGACCGTAGACGGCCTTTTGCATACTTCGAAGGACGGCGTAGTTCACGGCCCGTTCGAGCGGTTCCCCTTTGACGGCCGCGACGACGCGCTTGATCTCGAATCGGCTCTCGAGGCTCGCGCACGGAATGCCCAAGTGGCGGACGAAATCGGTGAGCGCCCGCACCTTGATCGGCGTCGGCGGCTCGTGGATGCGGCGCAGGAAGAGCGTGCCCGCGTCGCGCAGCGTCTCGGCGACCGCCCGGTTGGCGGCGAGCATGAACTCCTCGATCACCTGATGGCTGACCGTGTTCTCGATCACGCGAGCTCCCGCCACCCGCCCGTCGGCATCCAGGTTGATCTTGACCTCGGGCATGCTCAGATCGATCGCTCCCTGATCGAGGCGTCGAAAGCGGACGATCATCGCGAGTTCGCGCATGTCGAGCAGCAACTGGAGGATTGCGGGCGCCAGCTTGCCGTGCCACGCGCCCGGATCGGTGTAGACCTGATCGACCTCGTCGTAGCTGAACCGCCGTTTGCTCACGATGACCGACCGCGCGATTTCGGACGACACGACGATTCCGTCGGGTGTGAATTCGAGGAACACGGTCCTCGTGCAACGCAAGCGGTCGGGTTGGAGGCTCGCGAGGTGATTTGACAGGAGCTCGGGCAACATGGGAATCACCCGATCGGGAAGATAGACGCTGGTGGCGCGCCGCCTCGCTTCGTCATCGAGGGCCGAATGGAGCGGCACGAAGTGCGCCACGTCGGCGATGTGGACGCCGAGCTTCCAGTGTCCGTTGTCGAGTCGGACGAGCGAGATCGCGTCGTCGAAATCCCGCGCGTCGCGCGGGTCGATCGTGATGATCGTCTCTCCCGAAAGGTCGATCCGATCGGAAGGGGGCGACTCGTCGAACGCCTCGGCCTGCTCCCGGGCGACTTGGATCGCGGCGTCGGGGAAATCGCCCGGCAGATCGAATTCGCGGAGGATGGCGAGCGTATCGACGCCGGGCGCGCCCCTTGGCCCGAGCAGTTCGGTGATCACCGCTTGGCCGGGATCGTAGTGCCGGGGAAACCGGACCATCTCGATGACGACTTGATCGTCGGGCCGCGCGCCCTTCGCGCCGGGATCGCCGACCGGTATCGCCTGCGCGAAGACCTTGCCGTCGACCTGCACCTCGCCCTGCCCATCGACCTCGCGATAGGTCCCGACGAACCGGTAATTCCGCCGTTCGAGCACCTCGACGATCTCGCCCCGTCGCCGGTTTTCGGACCGTCCTTCGCGCCCGGTGAGAACGACGCGGACGCGATCACCCGAGGAGGCGTCGAGCGAGCGGGGTCCGGCGATGAAGATGTCCTCTTCGCGTCCCGACCCGAGCGCGTCGAGCGGTCGGACGAATCCGAATCCGCGTGCCGACCGTTTGAACGTCCCGACGATCGCCTTGCCCGTTCGATGCTTCGCCGTTTCGTCTCGCTCGTCGCCCGCCCGTGTCTTGCGGCGTTCCTTCTTCCCGCGCGGGGCGCGTTCCGCCGGTCCCGTCCGGACGGGGGACGCGTCGCGCGGCGCGGCCTCGCGGGGCGTCGCGTCGGCCGGTTCGGCGCCGAGTGGGCCGTCGGCGGCCGGTCGCGATTCGGGCCCGTCGGAAAGGGAGGCTCGCCCCGCCGCGCGCACCAGGTGTTTGGGGCCCCACGCGACAAGCCCTTCTCGGGCGAGCTGTTTCAGCGCGCGCCGCACGTCCTTGCGGGCCGTTTCGGGAAGTCCGAGCTGTTTGGTGAGGACGCGGGGCTTGACCGGTCGGTAGTTCGGAGCCTGAACGTGGCGCGCGATGCGCGCGGACAGCGGCTCGTCGGTCGGTGATTCCCGTTCGTTCATGCGGTGTCGATCACTGGGGATTCGAGCGCCGAGTTCGACGTCTTGTAGAGTTTGCGGCCGAGCGCCGCCTGATACGTGGTCCAACGGCTGTCGGAATTCACGTCGTCACGCACGATTTGCGTGAAACTGTGGAGTTTGGCGTCGAGCGTATCGAGTTGATGGAGGACCAGCGATTCAAGGGTCATCGGGAGCTTCGGGCTTCCGAACTCGTACTCGCCGTGATGGCTCAGGATCATGTGCTTGAGCCGCAGGCCCAGGTCGGTCGGAAACGGATCCCCCGAGAGTCGCTCGGTTTCCTCGATCTTGCGGCTGAGGATCTCGACGCCGAGCGTGATGTGTCCGAGGAGCTGACCCGCGTCGGTGTAGTGAAGTTCGCGCTCGAAACCCAATTCGTCGACTTTTCCCAGATCGTGGAGGAAGACGCCCATGCGGAGCAGTCCGGCGTCGATCTGCGGATAATGAGGCGCGATGGCGGCCGCGACCTCCATAAGCCCGACGACGTGTTCGAGCAACCCGCCGCGGTAGGCGTGGTGGTGTTTCACGGCGGCCGGCGCCTGCGCGAAGCGGTCCATGAACGGACCGTCGACGAGGAAGCACTCGGCCAAGTCGCGCAGCGCGACGTTTTGGATCTCGCGGAGGAGTTCGGCTAGCCGCCGAGCCATGCGGTCGACGCACGCGGCACTCAGCGTGACGAAGTCGGATTCGTCGACGAACCGTCGATCGGCGACGTCAATCCGGTTGGCGATCATCTGCAGCGCGCCGTTGTAGACCTGGGTCGTGCCTCCGACCCGCACGAAATCGCCGTTGTCGAAACTCTCGTAGACCTTCTCCCCCGCGTTCCACATCATGGCGGTCATCGATCCGGTACGGTCCGAAAGCCGCACCTGCAGGTAGAGCCTTCCGGCGCGGTTGGTTCGAAGCTGTTTTTCGGAGGCAAGGAAGATCTGTTCGACCGCTTCGCCTTCCCCGAATTGATTGATGAATTGACGAGCCATATCGAGTCGCCGCTCCGCGCGGGGAACGTCCTGTTCGTGAAGAGAAGGAGCCGGATCGAACACGTGGGCGATTCTAGGAACGCACCCCCGATGGGGCAATAGGGTCGAGGGGCACCTTGTCGCACGGCGATCCAGTCCGTCTAATGACGCCGACCTCGTTCGCCGAACGCGGCGCGGGGAAACCGAAAGCGGCAGCGGGAAACGGACATGGCGAAGGCCCCGAAGACGGCGATCCAACCCACTCGCGAGGAAGACTATCCCGAGTGGTACCAACAGGTCATCAAGGCGGCCGATCTGGCCGAAATCTCTCCCGTGCGCGGCTGCATGGTGATCAAGCCATGGGGTTACGCGATCTGGGAGAACATGCAAGCCGCCCTCGACCGCATGTTCAAGGAAACGGGACACGAGAACGCCTATTTTCCGTTGTTCATTCCGATGAGCTTCCTCGAGAAGGAGGCGAAGCACGTCGAGGGATTCGCGAAGGAATGCGCGGTCGTCACCCATCACCGGCTCGAACCGTCACCCGACGGAGGACTCCGGCCCGCCGGGCCGCTCGACGAACCGCTGATCGTGCGGCCGACGAGCGAGACGATCATCGGCGCGATGTACGCGAAGTGGGTCCAGTCGTACCGCGACCTGCCGATCCGGATCAACCAGTGGGCCAATGTGGTGCGGTGGGAGCTGCGGACGCGGATGTTCCTGCGCACGGCCGAGTTCCTTTGGCAGGAGGGTCACACGGCGCATGCGACGCCCGAGGAGGCTTGGGAGGAAACCCGCCTGATGCTCGACGTCTACTCGCGTTTCGCGCGCGACTATCTGGCGATTCCCGTGATCCAAGGCGAGAAGACGGCGGGCGAGCGGTTTCCGGGCGCCGTTTCGACGCTCTGCATCGAAGCGATGATGCAGGACCGCAAGGCCCTTCAGGCCGGGACATCGCATTTCCTCGGCCAGAATTTCTCAAGGGCCCAGGAAATCAAGTTCCAAAACGCCGAGGGCCAAGAGGACTTCGCGTGGACGACGTCATGGGGCGTCTCGACGCGCCTGGTCGGCGCGATGATCATGTCGCACGCCGACGACGACGGCCTCGTCGTTCCTCCGCGATTGGCCCCCAAACACGCGGTGATTCTCCCGATTTACCGATCCGAGGACGACCGGACGCCGGTACTCGAATACTGCCGTCGACTCGAACGGGAAATCGCCGCGCAGCGCCATGGCGAGGCTCCCGTTCGCGTCTTCATCGACGATCGCGACCTGCGCGGCGGCGAGAAGAACTGGCAGCACGTCAAGAAGGGCGTGCCGCTGCGGATCGAGGTCGGACCGCGCGACGTCGCTTCGGACCACCTCTTCGTCGCGCGCCGCGACCGGCCCGAAAAACAATCCGAACCGCGCTCGGCATTCGTCGCGACGATCGGCGAACGGCTTGACGAGATCCAGAATGGATTGCTGCGCCGCGCGGCCGCGATGCGGGACGCGCACACGCGGTCGATCGAATCGGTCGACGCGTTCCGCGAATTCTTCACGCCGCGCAATGCCGAACGGCCCGAAATCCACGGCGGGTTCGCCCTCGCGCATTGGGTCGAGTCGCCCGAGACCGACGCGCTGCTCGCCGACCTCAAAGTAACCGTACGGTGCCTTCCTTCCAATCCGGAACTCGCGGGCGGACCCGGCGCATGCGTCTTCACGGGGAGAGAGGCGACGCAGCGCGCGGTCTTCGCGAAGGCCTATTGACCGATCGGCGCAACGGAGCCCGCCGAACGTATCGCGTTCGGCGCCGGCCCGGTGTCGGAAGGAGGAACACGGAAGGAGGAACACGGAAGGAGGAACACGGAAGGAGGAACACGGGGAATGCGGGATCGAAACCGAGACCATCGTGAGGCCATGGCATGGGAGCCGTTCGAACCCACCGGCCCGTCCTGATGCTGGTCGCGGCATTCAGCCGTCATCCGGAAGCCCTCGATTGGGGGCGGGCGCGCATCGAATCGCGGTGGGGGCCGATCCGACTGGAGAGCGAACGATTCGCGTTCGGCGAGTCGACCTACTATGAACGGGATATGGGGCCGGACTTGACCAAGGTGTTTTGGGCCCTGGAGCGGTTGGCCGATCCGGGCGAATTGCCGGCCCGGAAAGTGCGAACCAACCTCTGGGAACGCGAACTCGCCGAATCCGGCCGTTTCGCCGAACCCCGCCCGCTCAATCTCGACCCCGGTTACGTGACCGAAGCGAAACTCGTCCTCGCCACGACGAAAGACCGCGATCACCGTCTCTACCTGGCTGAAGGGATCTTCGGCGAATGCACGCTCCATTATTCCGGCGGCCGCTGGCAACCGCGGGACTGGACGTATCCCGATTATCGGCGTTCCGATTATCATCAGTTCTTGGACGCATGTCGCCGCGACCTGCGGGGCCGTCGCCTCGCCGAGCCGGGCTTCCCCACGCCGTGAACGGGCTGCGATGGAACTTCGCGAGACGGTCTGGCTGATCGGTGGCACAGTGGTTCCCGCGATGGCCATGAGCTGGTTGCTGGGGTTCGCGGCGCGGCGGTGGGCGCCGCGATTCGGTCTGGTGGACCAGCCGGGCGGCCGCAAGATCCACGCGGCGCCGACTCCGCTGGGAGGCGGTGTCGCGGTCTGGGGATCGGTCCTCGGCTACTTCCTCGCGGGCGGAATCGGCCTCGCGTGGCTCACGCGCGGCGGCGAGGTTCCCTCCTGGCTTCCGTCCCTCATGCATGACCACGCGCACGGACTGGCCTCGCGCGGATCGGATCTCGCGATCGTCCTCGCGGGAGGCACGGCGCTGATGGTGCTGGGACTGCTCGACGACCGCTTCGCGCTCGCCTGGCAACTCCGGCTCGGCACGCAGTTCGCCGTCGCGGCGGCCGTCGTCGTTTCGCAAGGCGACGACGGACAATTGACCGCCTTCCTCACATGGCGGCCGATCACGACGGCTCTCTCGGTGTTCTGGATCGCGGCGCTCGTCAACGCGTTCAACATGCTCGACAACATGAACGGCCTTTCGGCGGGAGTCGCCGCGATCGCGGGCGCGATGCTCGTCGCGTTCCTCTTGTTCCCGCCGTCGACGATGGTCGAAGGGCCCCAACTCTTCGTCGGCGGGTACTTGCTCGTGCTGGTCGGCGCGCTGCTCGGCTTTCTCTGGCACAACCGCACGCCCGCTCGGCTGTTCCTGGGTGACGCGGGCAGCTACTTCGTCGGGTATTCGATCGGTGTGTGCACGCTCGTGGCCACCTACACGTCCTATGAATCGCCGGCTCGGCACGCGGTCGCCGCGCCGCTGTGTGTCATGGCCGTTCCGCTTTACGACATGGTGACGGTGATCGCCATCCGATTGCGCGAGGGTCGAAGTCCATTCGCGGGCGACCGGAACCACTTCTCGCATCGCCTCGTCGACCTCGGCTTCACGCGCGGACGGGCCGTGCTCGCGATCTACCTGACGACGGCGACCTGCGGGCTCGGCGCCTTGCTGCTCCCCCGCACCGACCGTTTCGGAGCCGGTGTCGTCGTGCTGCTCGTCTTCGGCGTCCTTTGGCTCATCCAACTCGTCGAATTCACCGCTCGGCGGCGGAATCAATCGAACGGAAACCGATCGTGAATCGACGATCCCGGACCTCGCCGCAACGGCCGACTCCCGAACGGCCGACCGATCCAAGGTCGACCGATCCAAGGTCGACCGATCGAGGGCCGCCGTTCCTTCCGCGGGGCGGCGTCCTGGCGCTGATCGTCCTGGCGCCGTTGATTCCGACGGAAGGGGCGGGGCAGGGGACGACGGCCGTCCTCTCGCTACTCTGGATGCTCGCCGCGCTCGTCGCGTGCGGATTCACATGGCGAGGGCGGAAACCCATCGCATGGGATGCCGCGGATGGCCTCGGCCTGGCGCTCGCCGCATGGATCGGTCTGGCCATGTTCGCAACGGGTTGGCGAGCCAATCCTCGGCTCATGCTCCATTCCGGTTGGCACTGGCTCGGCCTGCTCGCGGCCGCTGGGCTCGCGCGGCGCGTGATCGCGACCGATCGCGACCGGCGTGCCGTCGTCGTCATTCTCTGCGCGATCACGACGGGGCTCGCCGCGCACGGAATCTGCCAATATTCCGTCATACAACCTCGAAACCGCACGGACTACGCCGCCGCATCCGAACCGGAACGGCAGCGCCTTCTCGTCGCAAGCGGCGTCGACCCCGCGCCCGACTCGGCGGACCGCTTCCTCTTCGAAAACCGATTGCGGAGCCTCGAACCGTTCGCGACGTTCGCGCTTCCCAATTCACTCGCCGGATTGCTGTCCGCCTGGCTGGTCGTCGCGATCACGGTCGGCTGGAATCGGCGGACGAGCGAAGAAGGAACGAGCGAAACTCCGCGCGGTTCCGCGCGATTCCGATGGAGGGCCTTTTGGTTCGCGGCGTGTTTTCTGATCGCCGCGTGCCTCATCCTGACCAAGAGCCGTTCCGCGTGGATCGCGTGCGTGGTCGGTCTTGGATGGAGCATCGCGCGTTCGACTCGCCGCGGCGGCCGTCGATGGCCCATGGTCGCGGTGTGCGCGGCCATGATCGTCTTGTTCGTCGTCGGGGGATTCGGGCTCGGTGTCCTGGATCGCCAGGTGTTCACCGAAGGCGTCCTGTCGATGACCTATCGTTGCCAGTACTGGCGCGGGGCGGTCGGCATGGTGGTCGACCATCCGGTCTGGGGCGTCGGCCCCGGCGCGTTCCAGGACGCGTATGCCGCCTACAAGAAGCCCGAAGCGAGCGAAATGGTGGCCGATCCCCACAACTTCGCGTTCGAGGTGGCGGCCACGTTCGGAATCCCCGGACTCGCGCTCTTGCTCGCATGCCTGGCCGCCGCATGCGTCGTCGCGCGGCGCGCGGCGCGTTCCCAGGCGAGTACTTTGGAGAGATCGCACGCGCGCGGCAACCGAGCCGGCGATGCCGCGTGGCTCTGGGGAGCGGCCGCCGCATTCCCGCTCGCCGACGGCTACGGCCGGTTGATCGATTTTCCGCCCGAGCCGTTTCCGGGGATTCCGATCCCCGTGCTCTGGTGTGTCGTGCTTCCCATCAGCGGACTGGTTTACGCGGCCGGTCGACCTTGGATCGAGCGGGGGAACTGGGATCCGGCGGTCGCGGCGATCGGTTGGCTCGTCCTTGCCGTCCATTTGCTTGCGGCCGGCGGCATTTCGTTCGGCGGTGTCGCCCAGTCGTTCTGGTTGCTGCTCGCGCTGCTGGTCGGGCCTCCACACTCGAGCCGATCGGACAGGGCACCGGCGAGGTGGATCGCGGTTCGGCCTCCGAGCGCTTCGATCGGCCTCGCCGCGTCGCTCGTCGTTTTCGCCGCGTGCGTGTTCACCGAGTACCTTCCGACCGTGCGGGGCGGCGGCCTGTTGAGGCAAGCCGAATCCGCGCGGGACCGCGAAACGGCGCGAGCCCTATTGAACGCGGCCGCGGCGGCCGATCGGTGGAACCCCGAACCGTGGCGGCTCGCCGCGACGATGGAACTCGATGCGTGGGTGCGGACCCATGATGCCGCGCGCCGCGAGGCATGGATCGGCGCCTTGGCGGAGATGGTCCGCAGGGACCCCGTTTCGCATGCCGCGTCCCGTCTGGAAGGCGACATCCGGCTGACGGCGTATCGGGCGATGGGCCGTTCCGAGGACCTCGACGGGGCGCTGGACGCGTTGGAACGGACCGTGCGCCTTTATCCGAACCATAACCATTCGCATGCCCAGCTCGCGTGGGTCGCCCACCTGGCCGGTCGCGCGGATTCGGCGCGATTCCATGCCGAAACGGCTTTGCAACTCGACGCGCGCAATCCACACTGGGAACAGAAGCTCGCGCGGCGCGCCGTCCGGGACCCGGGCCGATCGGATCGGTGGGAGAGCCAGGTCGCGGGTCCGCCGCCCGGCACCGACGCCGAACAACTCATGCGTCAACTGCGTAGCTAACGGGCCGCCCCCGCGCGAATCGCGGAGGCCGTTCGAATCACGTTCGCGGACGAGGAAGAACCAGGCCATGAACCGAATCGTGTGGGTCGCCCTGATCGCGATCGCGGCCGGCGGCGCCGCCGGGTACGGCGCGTCAACGATTTCCTACCACTGGACCCGCGATCATTTCGCGCCGAACAACGCGCAGAATCCGTTCACCGACATCGCGAGCCCGCCCGACAAACCGCTTCCCACGACGCGGGCCCGGGTTCAGGTCATGAACGGCGAACTGTTCGATTTCGGCAAGATGGGACGCAACGGCGCGGGCGCCCGCACGTTTCTCATCCGAAACATCGGCAACGCGCCGCTCCGCCTCCGCAAAGGGGAAACGACCTGCAAGTGCACGCTGAGCACGGTGGATGACGGTGAAGTCGCGTCCGGTGAAACGGTCGAAGTTCGCCTTGAATGGACGGCCAAGACGGAGACGACCTCGTTCAGCCAGCTCGCCGAGATCCTCACGAACGATCCCGAGCGGCCCGTCATCCAGTTGCGCATCGAAGGTCTGGTCGAAGACGCCGTGCGCGTGACACCCGAGACAATCCTGTTCCGGAATGTGACGGGCAATGAATCGCAGACGCGAAAGATCTTCGTGCTCGGAGCCGACAAGTCCATGACGCTCGGCGTCGCCGAATGGGAACTCGTTCAGAAGCGCCTCGAACCGTACTTCGACGTGGCGGTGCGCGACGCCACCGCCGAGGAAATCGCCTCGCATCCGCCGGCGGAGACCGGCAAGGTGCTCGAACTCACCCTGAACGCGGGACTTCCGACAGGCGACATCCAGCAGACGCTCCGCGTCAAGACGACCCTGGACGGCGCGCCCGACTTCTTTGTGTCGATCGAAGGCAATGTGTTGAGCGACGTATCGGTTGTCGCGCGGGGAGCGCCTTTCGATTCGAGCCACAGCGTCCTGAGGCTCGGCAGCGTCGATCAGGCGGCGGGCGCGAAGGCCGAGTTGCTGGTGCTGATCAAGGGACCAAATCGGAACGAAGTCCGGATCGAGATCGAGGCGGTCGATCCGCCCGAAGCGCTGCGCGCGACACTCGGTACCCCCAAGGCGAGCGAGAAGATGGTCACCGTGCCGCTCACCATCGAAGTCCCAGCGGGGGCGCCTCGCGTCACGCGGCTCGGATCGGCTCAAGGCAAAATGGGACAAATCCGGCTGCGCCCCCTGCATTCGCATTCCAAGGAACTTCCGATTTACGTACAGTTCTCGGTGAATTGACGGCTTGGCGAGTCCCCACGCGGACGTTCCGTGGGGACGCGGGTCGAGCGCGGGAGGGATCGCCCATGATCGCGAGGATGCTCGGAGCGGCCGGACTCATTGCCCTGCTGGGAGGCTGTCGGCCGGTGGCCGAATCGAGTGTGGGCGCGGGGCCCGCCGAAACGGGGACGCGGACCGCGCCGATCGCCTCGGCGGAATCCGCCGCCGCTCCGGGCGTGCGACGCGCCTCGCTCGAAGTCCCCGTGACCGACACGCGCGAAAGGCGTTTCGTGATCGGCTTGGCGGCCGCCGCAGAACCTTCGGGAGAGCCATCGGGCGGGTCGACGGGAGGCACCGTCGCCGCGGCCCGGAATGAAACGAGCGTGCCGGCTCGCGAAGGAGGCTCGGAGGATCCGAATCCGTCGCGGGCTCCGCTCTTTGTCGATTGGCCGAAACCCCGGTTCGTGATGGCGATCAGCGGAAGGCAGAACGGCTACCTCGAACCGTGCGGATGCACGGGGCTCACGAAACAGAAAGGCGGCCTGGCTCGCCGTCAGACGTTGCTCCGTGACCTCGCGCGGCGCGACTGGCCCGTGGTCGCGATCGACGTGGGGAATCAGGTGCGCCGGTTCGGGAGGCAGGCCGAGATCCAGTTCCAGATCAGCGTCGGGGCCTTGTCGAAAATGGGTTTCGCCGCTTCGACGTTCGGGCCCGATGACCTGCGATTGACGATCGACGAATTGGCGGCGACGACGGCGCCGGGATCCGAGAAGGACACGGCGTTCGTTTCGGCGAACGTCGCGATCCTGGACCGCGAGTTCACTCCCCGATTCCGCGTGGCGACGGTCGCCGGCCGCAGGATCGGCATCGTGGGTGTGTTGGGCGATCAGGCGCGGGCCGCCATCCAGGCCGACGAGATCCTCACGGAACCCGCGGTCCAAGGTGTGCGAGCCGCCTGGCAAGGGCTTTCCGCTGAACCGTGCGATCACACGGTGTTGCTCGTGCAGGGCACGCGCGAGGAGACGATCGCCATCGCGCAGGCGGTTCCCCGTTTCGATATCGTCGCGACCTCCGGCGGCGGCGATGAACCCACGTTGGTCCCCGAGCGGATTCCGGGCACGCCCTCGCAGTTGGTCCAGGTGGGGATCAAGGGGATGTACGTCGGCGTCTTGGCCTTCTTCGATGGAAGCGAGCCGGGCTGGCGGTATCAGCGCGTTCCGCTGGACGCCCGATTCGAGGACTCCCGCGAAATGCTCGCCCTCCTGGCGACCTACCAGCAGCAGCTCGAACAACAAGGCCTCGAAGGGCTCGGCGTTCGCCCGCTGCCGCACCCGTCGGGACGCCGGTATGTCGGATCGGAATCGTGCGGCGACTGCCATGCCAAGGCGATGGAAGTCTGGAAGGAAAGCGATCATGGCCACGCGACCGATTCGCTGGTCAAGCCGGGCGAGCGTTCCGACATCGCCCGGCATTTCGATCCCGAGTGCCTGAGTTGCCACGTGACGGGTTGGAATCCGCAACGGTTCACGCCGTACGAGAGCGGTTATCTTGGATTGGCCGAGACGCCGAAGATGGTGGGCAGCGGGTGCGAGAACTGCCACGGTCCCGGCTCGCGCCACGCGGCGGCCGAATCGGGGGACGTGAGCGCGGACGCGGCGACCCTGTCCCGCCTCCGCGCCGAAATGCGACTCCCGCTCGCCGAGGCGGAGAAGAAGTGCATGGAATGCCACGACCTGGACAACAGTCCGGATTTCCACGAGAAGGGCGCATTCGAGTCGTTTTGGACCCGCATCGCGCATCCGGGAAAAGACTGAGCTCCCCAACCGGTCGGCTCGGACCGCGTCATGCCTGGCCCAGTTCGGCCATGATGTCGTCGGGGATGTTGAGATTCGCGGAGACCGACTGGACGTCGTCGTGGTCGTCGAGCGCCTCCATGAGTTTCAGGACGAGGCGCGCGGTGGGCGCGTCGAGATCGACCGTATTCGTCGGAACGCGCGCGATTTCCTTGCTCGACGCGGCGAACCCGGCGGCTTCGAGCTTCTCGACGACTTCACTGTACGCGGCCGGATCGCACGTCACCTGGAACTTGTCCCCGTCGCGGCGCACATCGTCGGCGCCGGCCTCGAGGGCGGCTTCCATGAGCGCATCCTCGTCGATCGGTTCGGTCGGGAAGAAGAGCAGGCCCTTGCGTTCGAACATCCAGGCCACGCAATTGGCGCTCCCGAGTTTTCCGTCGTGGACATCGAAGATCTTGCGGATTTCGGGGGCCGTGCGATTGCGGTTATCGGTCATGATGTCACACAGGATGGCGACCCCGCCCGGACCATAACCTTCGTAGAGGATCTCGTCGACGTTGCCGCCGTCGAGCTCTCCGGTGCCCTTCTTGACGGCCCGCTCGATGTTGTCCTTGGGCATGCTGACCGCCTTGGCGTCGAGGATGGCGGTCCGCAGGCGCGCGTTCGTGGCGACGTCGCCGCCTCCCATCTTCGCCGCGACGATGATCGCTTTGGAGAGCTTGCTCCAGAGCTTTCCCCGCTTGTTGTCGATGAGGGCCTTCTTGTGCTTGATTCCGGCCCAGTGGGAGTGGCCAGCCATACCTTTGCGTCCGGTTCTCGAGTCCTATTCCCAAGGAACATGTCGGCCTTGGTTCACTTCGGTTTCTTCTTGGTGATCGGTTTCGCGGGCGAGGTGGGTTTCGCGCTCAAGCCGGCCTTCGACGGGCGCTCCTTGTCGCGCGACTTGTCCTTCGCCGGCCGGTCCGCCTTGCCCGCCCGCGTCTTGACCGATTTTTCGGACTTATCCGACTTGTCGGTCCGTTCCCCTTTGGCGGTCTTCTCGGGTTTCTCGGGCGTGCCGTGCGCGGCGGGCGACCTGGTCCGATCGGCCGGTTCTCCTTCGATCCGTTTCGCGGCCTTCATCGATCGGGCGGCCGCGTCGCGTCCGCTCGACTTCCGATCCGATCGGCTTTCCGCCGCTCCCTTCGCGCCGCCCGCGTCCTTGGCGGACGCCGATTCCGGCGCGGTCTTTCGTTCCCGCCGGGGATACTCCACGGTGGGGAGTATTTCCTGGAGGATGGCCTTGAGCCGACTGCTGTTGGGGCCGAGGAAATCGACGCCCAATTGGTGGAGCAGCGACGCGAATTCGATCCCTTTGGATTTCGGAATGGCCCGCTCCATGCCCGGCGCGCGCCGCTCGTCCGCCTCGGACCGCGTGACGGCGTTCAGCGCGACGAGCACCTGGAGCACGCCGCCGTTGACCGGAATGGAATGGCCGCCCAGCGCGTGCTGGCTGACGTAGGCGGCGGCGAACGGCGTGATTCCCTGGAACGATTCGACGTCCTTGATCGCCTTGCCGAGATTGGCTTTCCGCAAGTGCTCGAGATCGAACGAGTACCGCGTTTCGAAAACGCTTTGGAGGACCCGCTTCATACGGCGAGCCGCTTCGCCCGGGTCGGCCAGCATGCCCATCACTTCCATGAGCTCGGCGACGCTCGTCACGCGAACCTCGTTCCAATCGGCGTAGAGCTGGAGTCTCGCGAACGCCTCGTCGGCCGCTTCGGGTTTCGAATTCTCCAGACACAGGCCGTGCAGGAGGTGTTCGAGCACCGAGCGTTCCACGTGCGTCGCGGGACGATAGTGCTTCTTGAGGATCCGATGGATCTTGGTGTAGAGGGCAGCGCGGTTCGTGCTCATGCCGGTCTCATCGTTCACGAAGCGGTGGAGGGTTGGGACGGGGCGGGAGGATCGTCCGCGCGATCGATGGGGGGCGAGTCGGAATCGGCGCCGCCCGCCTCATCGGATCGACACGCCGGGTCGACCGCGAGCGGAGAATCCGCGTCGGTCTCGGATGGCTCGGACGAAGTCTCGGCCTTCAAAACTTCCCGCAGGATGCGGGCGACGGCGATCGAGTTCTTGACGCCCTGGTCGAGTACAAACTGCAGGCGGGGCGTGTACCGCGTGTCGATGCGCGCGGCGATCCGCTGTTGGAGGAATCCGGCCGCGTTCCGCAGGCCGGCGAGCGACAGGTTTTGGCGCGATTCGTTGCCCATGATCGAGACGTGCACCTTGGCCGACCGCATGTCGGGCGCCACTTCGACGTGCGTTACCGTCACGTCGCGGACGCGCGGGTCCCGCAGTTCGGTGAGGATGGCCATGCTGACCACCTCCCGGACGGCCTCGGCGGCTTTCAGCGTTCTTCGCGAGCTCATGGGGACTTCTTGCGGCGGAAACGAACGGCGCGGGCCCACAGCGCGCGCTACAGGGCGCGAGCTACAGGGCGCGCGCTACAGGGTGCGCGCGAATTCCTCGATCTTGAACGCCTCGAGGATGTCGTCCTTCTTGATGTCGTTGAAGTTCATCAGTTTCAGACCGCATTCCATGCCCCGCTGCACTTCCTTCACATCGTCCTTGACGCGTTTGAGCGAATCGAGCGGATACTCGCCGATCTGCCGGCCTTCGCGGAACACGCGGACCCGGCACGCGCGTTCGATCAACCCCTGAACGACGTAACAACCGGCGACCGTGCCGACACGGCTGATCGGGAACACCTGTTTGACCACGGCCCGTCCAAGTTCGACGACCCGTTCCTCGGGCTTGAGCTTGCCTTCGAGCATCGCGCGGAGGTCGTCGGTGAGCTTATAGATGATCTCGTAGCGGCGCACCTCCACGCTTTTTTCCTCGGCGAGTTGCCGGGCGCCTTCATCGGTCGTCACGTTGAAGCCGACGATGACCGCGTCGGATGCCTCGGCCAGATGCACGTCGCCGACCGTGATTCCGCCGACGCCCTTGAGCAGCACCTTGATGCGGACCTCGGGATGCTCCAGCTTGTCCAGTTCCTTGACGATCGCCTCGATCGATCCGCGCGTGTCGGCTCGGATGATGAGGTTGAGCGTCACCGTTTCGGTGCTCGCGCCGAGCCGGCCGTCGCGGAGCATTTCCTGGAACCGTTCGAACGAAACGCGGGTCGACGTGCCGGTCAGGTTCGCCGCACGGGCTCGGCGGCTTCGCTGATCGGCCAATTCGCGCGCTTGCGTGATGTCCGAAAGGACGTAAAACGTCTCGCCCGCGCCGGGCGGGGAGTCGAAGCCCGCGACGTTCACGGGCATCGAAGGTCCGGCTTCCTCGACGCGCCGCGTCGCGCGCAGCGTATCGTACATGAACTTGACTCGGCCATGCGACTCGCCGCAGACCACGATGTCCCCGACGCGCAGCGTCCCGTTCTGAACGATGAGTTTCGCCATCACGCCGCGCGAGCCGCCCTGTTCGGCTTCGAGGCACACGCCTTGGGCGGGCCGCCCCCGATTCGCCCGGTATCCGTGGATCTCGGCGATCGTCAACAACGTCTCGAGCAGATCGTCCATCCCCGCGCCCGTGACGGCGCTCGTCCGCACCACTTCGACGTCGCCGCCCCATTCGCCGGGCGTGAGGCCGTGCTCGGTCATCTGAGTCAGGACGCGGTTGGCGTTCGCGCCGGGCAAGTCCATTTTGTTCAGCGCGACGACGATCGGCACCTTCGCGGCCTGCGCGTGGCTGATCGCCTCTTCGGTCTGTGGCATGATCCCGTCGTCGGCCGCGATGACGATGACGGCGACGTCGGTGACATTCGCGCCGCGAGCCCGCATTTCGGTGAACGCCTCATGGCCCGGCGTATCGACAAACGAGATCACGCGTCCGTCGGCCGCCGTGATCTGGTAGGCGCGGATATGCTGCGTGATCCCACCGGCCTCGCCGGCGACGACGTTCGTGCCGACAAGCCGGTCGAGCAGGGACGTCTTGCCGTGGTCGACGTGTCCAAGGAACGTGACGATCGGCGGGCGCGGTTCGAGCGATTCGGGCGAGTCCTCGCGCCCGTGGATGTCGCCAAGCACGGTCTCCTCGATCGAGACCGGCTGTCTGATTTCGACTTCGAGTCCCAGTTCGGCCGCGATCAGCTCAGCCGTCTCCTGCTCGATCTGCGCGTTGATGTTCAGCATCACGCCCATCTTGAGCAGCGTGGCGAGGACGCGTCCCGAGCCCACACCGGTCGCCTCGGAGAACGAACGGACCGTGCACGGCAACTGGACGGCGACCGCTCCTTTTCGCGGCGCGGCCGTGCTCAGTCCCTTGCGTTTGACCATGCGGCGTCGATGCGAGCGGAACGAATCGTCGTCGCGATCGGACCCTCCGGCGGCGGGGCTCTTCGGACGCTTCGCCTTCTGACGGTCGGCCCGCGCGCTGGCCATTCCCGCCAGATCCGAATCGACGCCCTCGACCTTGTCCCGCTTCCCTCGGATCCTGCCGCGCGACGCAAGATCGGCCGGGGGACTCGCGGGCGGAGCACCCTTCTCGCGGGGCTTTTCCCGCTCCTTTTCCTTCTCTTTCTTCTTCTTCTCCGCCTTCGCCGTGAGATGTTCCAGAGGTGGCCGCGCGCCGAGCTTGGCGCTGGCGATCGCATCCTGGGGAAGGCGAATGTCGGGTTTCTGCGGAGCGGGCTCGTTCGACTTGGGCGCCGCGACCGGCTGCTGCACCTCGGGCATTTGAGCGATATGGATCACCGGCACGCGCACTTTCGGAACGCGGGGTTTCTCACCGCCCTCGGTAGGTCTCGCCGACTTGGCCTTCGCGCCAAGGACCTTGACCTTGCCGCCCGTCGTGGCCGGAAGGTAATCATCGCGGCGAAAGGCTCCCGAGTCGGGCGGCGGTTGCGTCGGCGCGGACGGCACCGGCGCGATGCCGCCCGCCGAAGTCGCCGCGGGGTCGGATGGCGCCTCCGTCGTCGCCGCCGGACCCGAACGCGCCGGCAGGAACCGCCCGAGACCCGTCGAACCGCTCCCCGAGGAGCCCGGAACGATCGACCCCGACGCCGGCGAAACGAGCGGCGGCGATTCCGATGCCGATGAAACGGGTATCGCCGAAACGGACGCCGATGCCGCCGGCGCGGGCGATGGAGTCGACGGACTCGGAACCGAAAAGGTCGGAGCGCCGACAGGGACGCTCGACGATGGCGCGATGGACCCCGGATGGCTCAGCCCGCCCTCGCGCAGCGGAGCCCCCGATTTGGATGACGGTTTCGGGCTCGCCAGGAACGCGCGCACGCGAGCGACCTCGTCGTCTTCGAGGCTGGCGAGCGCCGACCCCTTTCCGGTGATACCCGCGCGCGTGCAGATATCGACCAGCGCCTTGCTGTCGACCTTCAGTTCTTTCGCTAACGCGTAAATCCGCATGGGCACCTTCGGAGCCCTCCTTTGTCACAAACGGCGGGCCTCTTCGGCTCCGCGCCAACGCCTCATTCCATTTCCGCGGTCTCCTATGTCGGCGCTCCCGCGAGCGGAGCGAGGCCAATCTCCTCGATGCGGAATCCTATCGGTCGCTACCCGCCGTTCGTTCGTCGACGACGCCCTCCGAATCCGAACCCGGCTCATCCGACGCCTCGGCCACGATCGGTGCGCCGTCGGACCCGTCCGATGATCCACCGGTCGATTCGCTCTCGTATTCGAGCGTGCCCCTCGATCGCTCGACGTCCGCCACCTCCCCGTCCTTGGCTCCGTCCTCGGACGGTTCCGTGGCTTCCGCGTCACTGGCTTCCGCGTCACTGGCTTCCGCGTCACTGGCTTCCGCGTCACTGGCTTCCGCGTCACTGGCTTCTTCGGCCGCCTTGGCGCGGCGGTCCTCATCCCGCCGCCGCCGCCGTTCTTCCTCGGCCGCCTTCTCGGCGTCGGCGGCCTTCAATTCGGCCTGCGTGACGATGTGGTCGACTTGTTCGGCGGTAAGCCCGCCCATTTCCATCAGATCGTCCGGTTCGATGACCGAAAGGTCGTCGTACGACAGGTAACCCTGCTCGACGAGCCGTTGGGCGAGTTCCTCGTTCATCCCGTCGATCTGGCTGAATCCGTTCACGGCGCGTTCGATTTGTTCGTCGAGTTCATCCTCGGTCATGATCTCGATGTCCCAGCCGCACAGCTTGCTCGCAAGTCGGACGTTTTGGCCTTTTCGTCCGATGGCGAGCGACAATTGGTCTTCGCGCACGAGGACGATGGCGCGGCCGATCATGTCGCAGAGCAGCACCTGATCGACTTCGGCCGGCTGCAGGGCGTTGCTGATCAGCGTCTTGGGATCATCGTTCCAGCGGACGATATCGATCCGTTCGCTGGCCAGTTCATCCACGATGTTCTTGATCCGGTTGCCTCGGACTCCCACGCAGGCGCCGACGCAATCGACGCGCTGATCGGCGCTGCTGACGGCGACCTTGCTTCGATAGCCCGGTTCCCGCGCGATGGCGCGCACCTGGATGACGCCGTCGGCGATCTCCGGAATCTCCTGTTCGAAGAGCCGTTGGACGAGCAGGGGGCGTGTGCGGCTGAGCACGACGCGGACGCGGCTTCCCTGGGGGCGCACGTCGCAAATGACGGCGCGGACCCGTTCGTTCGGATGGTGCGATTCGCCGGGGATCTGCTCGCTGCGAGGCAGAAACGCCTCGATTGTGCCGACCGAGACGGTGATCGCGTTCGGTTCGGCGCGCTGGACGATCCCATTGACCATATGGCCGATCTGCGCCGCGTATTCCTCGATCAGCGAGTCCCGTTCGGCCTCCCGGATCTTTTGGATGATGACCTGCTTCGCCGACTGGGCCCCGATGCGGCCGATCGTCTCGATCTCATCGGTGGCCAGCTCGACACCGTTCCGCGTCGCGCTCACCAGCCCGTTTTCGCGGGCGATCGAAACGGCGACCTCGGTTTCCTCGCCGTACCGCCGTTTCGCCGCCGTCACCAGGGCGGCCTCGATCGCCTGGAATACGATTTCGGGATCGATGTTCTTGTCGCGGTGGAGCGAGTCCACGATTCGAAGGATCTCGTTTGGATTCATGGCTGGCGTCTACAATCCTCTCAACGGCACCTCGCGGTCTATTCCTTCGGCCACACGCCGTATCCGACCTGCTTCGCTTTCGCTTCTGCTTCGCTTTCGCTTCCCGTTGCGATTCCCCTCCGCCGACAAAAAAAAAACCGTCGGCTGGCGGACAGTACGGTCGTCCTGCCGACGGCAATGGAGTTGCCGTTTCGGACCGGCGATCCGAGGCCCCGTGAAGGCGGCGCCCCGCCGCGGTCCCGTGCTCCGCCATGATGCCTAGGGCGACTTGGTCATGTTGCATCCACTCCCTGGCGGCGTCGTTTTCCGACCGTTCGGCCCAAGCCGATCGGCCGTGCCACACCGCCGCCGGAACCCTATCCCATGCGTTACGACAGGACCCGACGACACCCTAACCCACGCCGGCGAGATCCATAACCACCGCCACGTCGATGAGGTAAGATACCGGCGCCGGCGCGGAGTGTCAAGCTGACGCGCGGTCGATCAGGATGGCGCTCGCCTGGCCCTGCGGCGAGACGCTCAGGTTGATGAACCGATCGCCCGGCGCGGTGTCGGCATCGATCACGACCGCGACCGGGCATTCTGGGTCGGGATCGCGGTAGTTCCGTACGGGGATCGATCGGCCGTTCCGCATGGCGAGGAGGCTGGCGATCAGTTCGACCATGCCGCCGGCCGCGCCGAGGTTTCCGAAATAGCTCTTGCAGGCGATGACCGGCACGGTGTTCGGTCCGAACAGATCGGCGATCGCGCGCGCTTCGGCGATGTCGCTCTCGATCGTTCCCAATCCGTGCGCGTGCACATGGCCGATGTCGGAAGCCGCGTGTTCCGACGAGGCGAGCGCGCCGGCGAGCGCGTTGCGCATCGCGCGGCGGCCGTGATCGGGGTGATCGAGTCCGAGCACGGCGGACGAGCCGTACCCGGTGATCTCGCCCCAAATCACGGCACCGCGGCGGATCGCCCGCTCCCGCTCTTCGAGGACCAACGCTCCGGCGCCTTCGCCGAGCACCATGCCGCTCCGCCCGCGGTCGAACGGCCGGCAAAGAACGGCCGGATCGTCGCCTCGAGCGAGCGGTTCCCGCAGGGCGGCGCGCGTCGAACAAAGCGGATGGATGCGCGATCCGGTGGCGCCGGCGATCATCGCGTCCGTATTCCCACGCGCGATCGACCAATACGCCTCCGCGACCGCCAGATTCGCGCCCGCCTCGCGAACCGTCAGCGAGTTGCTCGGACCACGCAGGTCGTTCAGGATCGCGATATGGCTCGCCGGCATGTTCGGCAAGTATTTCAGCAACCAGAGCGGATCGATTTTCCCGATGCCGTTGGCCGACCACTGTTTCAATTGAAGGACGCCGTCGGCGCCGAGACACGCGCGGATCGCGTCCACGAGATCGAACGGACTCGTCTGGATGTAGTCCGACGCGTAGACGACGCCGGTCCGGTCGGGATCGCGACGCTCGGCCGACAGGTCCGCGTCGATCAAGGCGAGCTGCGCGGCCGCGACGCCCATCATCACCTCGCGGCACATCACCTTGAGCGACTTCTTGATCGCCCGCGCCGCCTGCTTGTCGGTAACGCCGAAATCGGCGGCGTCCCCCGTGAAGTCGATCGATTCGCCTCCGAAGACCACCGGCAGGCCGTCGGTCGGGAGCGACCGCAGGCGCCGTACGCCGCTCGTTCCCTCCATGATCGAGGACCAAAACGCATCCGGGCGGTTTCCGAGCGGGCTGATGACGCCCAGCCCCGTCACGACCACGCGACGGTTCGGACCACGTGTCGAAATCATGTCACTTGCCTCGAAACACCGAACGCGTCATCAACATCCAGGCTCCACCCGCCGCACACCGGACCCGCCGAGAACCGGTCGCCCGACCGCAACAACCGAATCCCGGACCCCGATTCGTAGACATGAATCGTCGAATTGCCCGGATCGGCGACCAACACCACCTGACAACCCGCGCGAAGCCAATCGGCCGCCTTCGCCTCGACACTCGAAAACGAATCGTTGGGCGATACCACCTCCACGACGAGATCCGGAGCCAGGGAAAGGAATCCCGCAGTCGGCGCCGCCGCCTCAAGCCGTCCTCGGCTGACGAAGGCGGCGTCGGGCGCTCGAACCGTGTCCGGTGATTCGGATATCCGGAAACCGGTCTCCGCCGCATACGTCTCCCCCAATGCGTGTTGTTCGACATGCGTCGCCAAACGCAAGAAGATCCGGCCCGCGATTCGACCGTGCTCGCAACCGGCCGGCGACATCATGGACAACACTCCTTCGACGAGTTCACGGCGGTTGCCGTCGTCCGGAATCGAATACAGTTGTTCCGCGGTGGTTATCGTCCGCGGGTTGATCGAAACCATCCCGAATCTCCTTTCCGCGAGAAGGACCCGACCGCCATTTTCCACCAATTCGCGATGGAGGTCAAAGGCGGCCCGGGTTCGGGCCCAGGACTCGCGGTCGGCGCCACCGTTGCCGCCCCCGGCACGCGTACGCGTACGAGTACGAGGATGTTAGGGAATTGTCGTTCCGAACCCAAGATCGACGGGTGGCGGGCGAAATGTCCGTGGAAGTCCGCGGGCTTGCACGGAGCCGCGGGAACTGGGAGAAATAGGGACTCCGTGTGAGCCTCGATTCGAAGGCGGGCGACGATGAACGTCGACTTCTGTCGCGAGATGGCTTCGATCTGCGTCGTGGCGCAGGCTTCCAGTCATCTTCCACCGTGGATTTCGGACATGATGGCCATATCGATTCCCATCGTCGCGATCATCGCGGGATGCGGAGTCGCGCTCGCCAATTCGATGATGCGGCACCGCGAGCGGATGGCGATGATCGAACAGGGGATGCACCCCGACGATCGCCAGGCGCGCGACGCGTTCCGCGCGTCCAAAAAAGGCAAGACGCCCAAAGAGGCGGCGGCGGGCGGCTGGACGGACTACGTCCCGCCGAAATGCTGAAGGTCGGTTGGCCCCTCGAGGAAATCGATTGCCGACCAAGCGAGCTCGACCGGCGCGCGTTTCATGCCCGAATCGCCTCGAAGTTCCGCCGCCAAGAATGGCGTTCAGTATCGGCCGCGGATCGTCGTCCCGTTCCGCGCGGCCGATTCGGACGGACGGGCGACCGCGTCGCGAGTCTTGCATTCGATCCAGAGCAACGCGTCGGCTCGGACCGCGCCGGATCCGAGTCCGAGCGGCAACCCGGACGACGGCGGATCGCCGCGCGGCGACGCGACCACGCCGCACGAGACCAGCAGCGTCTCTTCGAGCGGCCATCGAAACCGCTCGTGCAACGTCCAACTGGACATCTGAGGGACTTCGATCCGGACACGCGACGACACGCCCGGCACGGGAGGCATCTCGACGGTGACCGGAACGAATCGCTCCACCTGGTCGATCCGGCACAGGACGACGACTTCCATTTCACGGGAATCGATGTCCGCGAGCGGGCTGAACTGGAGTGAATAGCCTTCGCGCAACGTCGCGGGTTCGGCCTGATAGCCCGAGGGGCCGGCATCGCGCGGCCGAACCGATCGAATATAGCTCCGTGTTCGCAGACGATCGATCGTCCTCGATTGGCCGTTGACCAACTCGGCGTCGGGCACATCGAGTTCGGTGCAATCGATCCGTTTCACCAATTGGGCGCTCAGGACGGCCGCGTCCTCCTTGGAAATCAACCACGCGTCGACGCCCGGGGACCGAACGGCCAGCGCGCGGAGCCGAGGCAAGGCGATCGACCGCCAATTCGGGTTCCCGATCGTCATGAGCCGCACCGAAAGGCCGATCCGCTCGCCGCGCGGATCGACGAATCGATCCACCACCGACCGCACCGACCGCTGCACGTCGGGGACATGGTAGACGCGGAGCGTCCCGCGCGATGCGCTCATCAAGCCCATCGGTTCGGTGAACCAGCGATCGGTTCCCGTCTCGCGCAGGATCCAATCCACGACCGTACGCTCGGGATGCTCGACTCCCGCCGCGCGCGACGCATAGGGCCGCAGATCGTATTCGACCCAGCGTTGGCCTTGTGTCGCAGACAACAAGGATTCCGAGGCGGTCTGCGCGGGCGCCGTCGGCACCGTCGCCAGTCCGGCGCCGGCGATCCAGGCCGCGACCACCATCCTGCCGAACGCCCCCATCGGTCTCCCGCGCGATGTGCGACGCGGCCTCCATTCCCCTTTCGAATTCCCCGGGCGGGGGCGGAGTATAGGCGGAGGCGGAAAGCCGGACAAGATCGATCAGGGCGCGTAGCGCCCGATCACCACCGATGCGTTGTGTCCGCCGAATCCGAAACTGTTGCTCATGGCGACCCGGATCGGCCGCTCGCGGGGCGTGTTCGGCGTGTAGTCCAGATCGCACCTCGGGTCGGCGTTTTCGAGATTGATCGTCGGAGGCGCGGTGTTTTCGACGAGCGCGTTGACGGAGATGACGAGCTCGATGCCGCCGCTCGCGCCGAGCGAATGGCCGAGCTGGCTTTTGGTGCTCGAAATGCTCACACGGTACGCGTGTTCGCCGAATACGTTCTTGATCGCGGCCGTTTCGGCCGCGTCCCCCAACGGCGTGCTCGTGCCGTGCGCGTTGATATAGTCGACCTGGTCGGGTCGGAGCGATCCGTCGCTCAAGGCGTTCGCCATGGCCCGCGCGGCGCCGTAACCATGCTCGTCCGGCTGGGTAATGTGGCCCGCGTCGCCGCTCGCGCCGAATCCGAGCACTTCACAGTAGATTCGGGCATTCCGAGCCTTGGCGTGTTCGAGCTCCTCGAAGACGAGCAGCCCGGCGCCCTCGCTGAGCACGAAACCGTCGCGGTCCCGGTCAAACGGGCGACTCGCCCTTTCGGGCGCCTCGTTCCGTTCCGACAGGGCTTTCATGTTTTGAAAACCGCTGAGTCCCATCGGCGTGATCGCGGCCTCGGTGCCCCCCGTGATCATGACGTCCGAATCGCCGTGCTGGATCGATTTGAAGGCGTCGCCGATCGCGTTGGTCGCGCTGGCGCAGGCCGTCGCGACCGTATAGTTCGGGCCGCGCAGGCCATATCGGATCGAGATATTCCCGCCGGCCGCGTTGAGCATCAGTTTGGGAATCGTCAGCGCGGATACCCGATCGGGCCCTTTTTGCAGGAGCCGCGCCGTCTGGGCCTCGATTTCCGCGATTCCTCCGACGCCCGAACCCAAGATCACGCCGCAACGGAACGATTCCTCTTTCGAAAAATCGATGCCGCAGTCCTGGACGGCGTCAACGCCGGCGACAAGCGCGAACTGGGTGAACCGGTCGAGCCGTTTGATTTCCTTGCGATCGATGTAGTCGGCGGGATCCCAATCGTAGACATCGCCGCCGAACTTCACACGGAAATGCTCGGTGTCGACGACGCGAATCGGATGGATGCCGCTTTCGCCGGCGAGCAATCTGCGCCAGAGGTCGCCGACCTTGCAGCTCAGCGAGGTGACGACCCCCAGCCCCGTAATGACCACGCGCCTCATTCGACCGCTCGCAACCTGGTCCACCCGTTCGATGACTCCGGCCCGCACCCACGCGGCACTCCGTCGTGTTGACATCCGCCCCGGCGCGCCGGCGAGCGGTCCTTCACGGCGACTACTCCTGGTGCTGTTCGATGAATTCGATCGCCTGTCCGACCGTCTGGATTTTCTCAGCCGCGTCGTCGGGAATATCCAGGTCGAACTCCTCTTCGAGTTCCATGACCAGCTCGACCTGATCGAGCGAGTCCGCGCCTAGGTCATTCACGAAGGACGTCTCGCGTTTCACTTTTTCCTTATCGACACCCAACTGTTCGGCGACGATGTCGACAACCCGTTCTTCAATGGAAGCCACGTTCCACGTCTCCTGCAATAGACTCGAATGGGGGAGCCACCTGGCCGGACCCGCAAACCTACATACCGGCAGACAGGGTAGGACACACACGTCTGCGACGCCGGCCGGGTTCAACGCCCCGCCGCGTAGATCGATTGGTGAGACAACAAGATAGAGGATGGCCACCAAGCCGGTCAAGGTAGACCAGGGAAGTTGAACCGCGTTCCCGAACGAACGGAAAACGCCCGCGGCGCGGATCGGCGGCCCGAGGATCAACCGGTCATGCCTCCGTCCACGGTCAGGACCTGGCCCGTCACGTAGGCGGCCGCGGGGCCCGCGAGGAAGAGCACGGCGTACGCGATCTCCTCGGGGCGTCCCAGCCGCTTGGCGGGGATCCGTTTGGCGGCTTCCTCGAGCACGGCGGGGCCGATCGCCTGCGTCATGTCGCTTTCGATGAATCCCGGCGCGACCGCGTTGATGGTCACCTTGCGGCCGGCAAGTTCCCTGCTGAGGCTCCGCGTCATGCCGATGAGTCCGGCTTTCGAGGCCGAGTAGTTGGTTTGGCCGGCGTTTCCGATCAGCCCGGCCACGCTCGCCATGTTGATGATCCGACCGTACCGCGCTCGCATCATGTGCCGCGACGCGGCTCGGGCGAACAGGAACGCGCCTCGAAGGTTCGTGTCGATCACCTCGTCCCATTCCTCGTCCGACATGCGGGGCAGCAGCGTGTCGCGCGTCACGCCCGCGTTGTTGACCAGGATGTCGAGCCGTTCCCATTGGTCGGCGACCCGGTCGACGGCCCCGTCGACGCTCACTCGGTCCTTCACATCGCACGCGATCGCCATCGCCTGGCCGCCCGCGCCCTCGATCGCCGCGACCGTCTCCCGCAGTTTTTCGGCGTTGCGGGCGACGCACGCGACCTTGGCGCCGTTCCGGGCCAATACGAGGGCCACCGCCCTGCCGATCCCTTGCGAGGCTCCGGTGACGATCGCCGCCTGGCCGGTCAGGTCCGACGTAATGGGAGGAGTTGTCATGTTCGTTGCGCCTTCATCGAGTCCACGAAGATCGAGGTAATCCGGAAGATCAGAAAAACCGCTCGAAAACCGACCGAACCACCCGCTCAACGATCGGCGGGCCCGGCCCCGGACCGATCAACAGGCCGTGTTCTCGCACGGGATCTTGCGGTCAAAACGTTTGAGCAGGCCGGTCAAGACGCGGCCAGGGCCGATTTCAAAAAACGGTTGAAAACCCTCGGCGAGCATCGCGCGCATCGATGCGGCCCAGCGAACGGGAGAAACGACCTGCTGGATCAGGAGATCGTGGATCTCGCGCGGATCGGTGTGCGGACTCCCGTCGACATTCGAATACACGGGGATCCGGCCGCGCTCGAGGGTCACTCCGGCGAGCGTTTCGGCGAGCCGATCGACGGCCGACCCCATAATCGGCGTGTGGAACGCGCCGGCGACGGCGAGCGGGATCGTGCGCATCGCGCCGGCTTCGACCGCAAGCTCGGAAATCCGCTCGCACGCCGCCTGATCTCCGGAAACCACCGTATTGCCCGGGCACAGGTCGTTGGCGATCCTCAGGATCTCACCGTCGGCCGACGCCTGGGCGCAGAGTTCCTCGATTCGGGGGATTTCGAGTCCCAGGATGCTCACCATGCCGCTCGATCGGGCGTCCGACGCCGCCTGCATCGCCTCGCCGCGGCGCTGGACCACGCGCAGCCCGTCCTCGAAGGCGAGCACTCCCGCGAAGGTCAGCGCCGTGAATTCGCCAAGGCTCAGCCCGGCGGCCGCCTCGCATCCGGCCACGACGTCGGGACGACCGGCGCGCAAGACGTCCAAGGCGGCGAGGCTGGTCACGTAGATCGCGGGTTGGCTTTGAACGGTCGAATCGAGCAGCTCGGAGGGCCCCTCCAAACAGACCGACGCCAAGTCGTAGCCGAGCCGCTCGTTGGCTTCGTCGAACCGGCGCCGCGCGCTCGGCGAAGTCTCCAGCAATACGCGGCCCATTCCCACGTACTGCGCGCCCTGACCGGGAAACAAGAATGCGATTCGTTTCACGCGATCACCTGGATCGGCGCCCGTCGCCGCGCGTCGAGGCGAGCCCGTCGAGCCCGTCCGCGTCGGTCAAGGTACCGATCGGCGGTCATCATTCCGTCTCTTCGGGTTCCGTGACGCGCCGGCCCATGTAATAGCCGCAATTCGGACACACGATGTGCGTCGGGATGGCGTAGCGGCAATTCGAGCAAAACGCCAATTGCTTCGCCTTCAATGCGTCGTGAGCCCGGCGGCGGCCGGTGCGCGAATTCGACTGTCTGCGTTTGGGGACTGCCATGGCAAGAACCAATCATCACAGGACCAATGCGGGCTCCGGCCGCCGAGCGGCCGGATCGGGTTCGACCGCGCCCAAGACGCGGTCCACACGGCGCCGGCGATCCGCCGGCCGCGCGATCGTCCCATACTCGACGACAAGTTCCCGATGGTACGGCCCGCCGGCTCGGCTGTCAACGGCTCCGATCGCCGATCGCCGCCCGCGAGCTCGCCCGGAACCCGTCGCGCGGGAAGCCCCGTCGGTTCATTTCCGACGCGCGCCGACGACCGGTCGGTAGAGCGTGTCGCGCTCCACCGGCTCCCGGCCCGCTTCGATGATCCGGCGGCGAATCTCGTCGACCGACAGGATCTCGGGCGTCGTCGCGCCCGCGTCGTGGTAGATCAGCTCGTGCCGAACCGTGCCGTCCAAATCGTCGGCTCCGTACGCCAGAGCCGTTTGCGCGACACCCAAGCCGAGCATGATCCAGTAGGCCTTGATGTGGGGGATGTTGTCGAGCATCAATCGGGAGACGGCGATCGTCCGCAGGTCGGTCGTCGACGATGCCTTCGGGATCTGCGATAGGCCCGTATTGGCGGGATGGAAGGCGAGCGGGACGAATGCCTGGAATCCGCCCGTTTCGTCCTGCAAGGCGCGCAGCCGGAGCAGGTGGTCGATCCGGTGGAACGATCGTTCGACGTGGCCATAGAGCATCGTGCAATTGGTCCGGATGCCGAGCTCGTGCGCCGTCCGATGGATGTCGAGCCATTTCCCGGCGTCGGCCTTGTGTTCGCAGATCCGGTCCCGCACTTCGGGATGGAAGATCTCCGCGCCGCCGCCCGGCATGCTCCCCATGCCCGCGTCGCGCAGTTCCTCGAGCACCGCGCGCGTCGATTGCCCGGAAAGGAACTCGAACCAGTGGATTTCGACGGCCGTCCACGCCTTCAGATGCAGTTCGGGATAAGCGCCGCGCAGGACGCGCAGCAGATGGACGTACCAGTCGTATTCCATCTGATGGTGCAGTCCGCCGACGATGTGCATCTCCGTGCAACCGTTGTCGACCGCCTCGCGCCCGCGCGCGAGGATCTGCTCGTCCGTCATCCGATAGCCGCGCGGGTCGCGGAGATCGGCCCGGAACGCGCAGAACGTGCAGCGGTAGACGCAGATATTCGTCGCGTTCAGATGCGTGTTGATGTTGTAGTAGCCGACGTTGCCGTTGATCCGCTCGCGGGCGATGTTCGCGAGCAGGCCGACTTCCTGAAGACGCGCGTCGGGACGATCCAGGAACAATCCGTCGTCCATCGTGAGCCGTTCGCCGGCCTCCACCTTGCGACGGATGCTCGCCATGTCGGGAGCCGCTGGCGCCATATCAGATCCACAGGAGGTCCGCGCTTCCGACCGCCAGCATGCCGCAACTCACGGCCACGTTGACGTGGAAGAACGCGAGGTTGACACGTGTCAAATCGTCCGGTCGGACGATCCAATGTTCGTACGCGAGGAGGCCCGCCAACCCCACCATGGCCGCGTGGTACAAGGCGCCGAGCCCAAGCGCCGGAAAAAGCCAGGGCAACGACGCGAAGAGGCCGACCGTCGCGAGATGGCAGGCGGCGGACAGCCGAAGGGCCGCCGGAACACCGAGCCGAGCGGGAAGGCTGTGGAGCTTCGACCGCCGATCGAAGTCGGCGTCCTGGCACGCGTAGACCACATCGAAGCCGGCGACCCAGAACAAGACGCCGAGCCCGAGCAACAGGGGGATCGCCAGGTCGAACGGATCCGCTGACACCGCGCGGCCGCGGACCGCGATCCAGACGGCGACCGGAGCGAGCATGAGCGAGAACCCCAACCAGAAATGCGAAAGGGACGTGAATCGCTTCGTATAGCTGTAGACGAACAACACGGCGAGGACCGGCGCCGCAAGCACGATCGGAAGGACATTGGGCAGGAACACGAGCGTCGATGCGACGAATAGGCTCGCCGATCCGATCGTGAACGCGGCCGCGCTTCGAGCCGAAACGAGGCCGGCGGGCAAGTGCCGCCCCGCCGTCCGCGGATTCGCCGCGTCGAATCGCCGATCGACGATCCGGTTGAACGCCATCGCCGCGCTGCGCGCGGCGACCATGCAAACCAAGACGCCCGCCAGATCCCGAACGCGAATCCCCCGGTCGATCCCGTCCGGCGTCGGCGCGACCCACGCCATCACCGCCGCCAAACCGGCGAACGGCATGGCGAAGAGCGTGTGGCTGAACCGGATCATGTCGAGCACGCGGCGGATCCCGCCGATCATGGCGATGCCCCCCACCGACGGCTCAACGCGTGTTCGATCGAGAATTGGTCCAGGATCCTCGCGATGATGAAATCGACCAAATCGTGGACCGAAGCATGTCCCTGGTAGAAGGCGGGCATCGCAGGGAGCACGACCGCGCCGCCCCGCGCGGCGCGCACGAGGTTTTGAAGGTAGCCTCGCGAGACGGGCGTCTCGCGAGGCACCAGCACGAGTGTTCGTCCCTCCTTCAAATGCACCTCGGCCGCGCGCTCGATCAAATTGTCGCACGACCCGTGCGCCACGCCGCTCAACGTCCCGCCCGAACAAGGACAAATCACCATGCCCCGCGTACGGTGCGATCCGCTCGCGATCGGCGCCATGAAATCGCGGTGGTCGTAGTACCGAAGCGCGCCCCGTCCCTCGGCGGGCACCGATCGACCCTCCGCGAACGGCCCATGCAAGGCTGTCCACCAGGGACGGCCGTCGGGACGCGTCCATAGCCGGTGCGCGTCGAATGCGTCGAGCGACACGTCGAGCCCCGTTTCGTGCCGAAGCACAGCGGCGCCCGAACGGCTGATCGACAAGGCCACCTCCTGGTCGGCGGCGAGCAGGCAATCGATGAGCCGCAGCGCATAGATGCCGCCGCTCGCTCCCGTCACGGCGACCACCCAAGGCCCTTGACTCATCTGCGATCGTCCTGTCCCCACGCGTCCCGCTTTCACCCGTCCCGCTTCCATCCACCCCGCTTCCGGCCGATATACAGCGTCGCGACGCCCAGCGTGAACGCTTGCCACCGCACGTCGTGAAGGCCCGCCCGCTCCATGCGATCGGCCAATTCCCGGCCGCTCGGAAATGCCGCGACGCTCGCCGGCAAATAGCCGTAGGCGTCGTCCGCGTTGCGGGCGAGCCACTGCCCGATCCGAGGCAGCACTGCGCGGAAATACCAGCCGTAAAGGGCCGCGAACGGCTGCCGGGCCGGTCGGCTGAATTCCAGGACGGCCACCGTCCCTCCCGGACGACAGACCCGCCGCATTTCACAGAGCCCAAGGTCGGTGTCCGCCAGATTGCGAAGGCCGAACGCAACCGAAACCACCGCGAACGAATCCGCGTCGAACGGCAACGCCAACGCGTCCGCCTCGATGAATCGAACCCGGTCCTCCACTCCCCGCCGGACCGCCTTCCGCTCGCCGATCTCGAGCATCGGCCGACAGAAATCGGCGCCGACGATCGACGCCGTCCCGCGCGTCCGCCGATCGAAGGCGAATGCCAGATCGCCCGTTCCCGTGCAGACGTCCAGGATCGGACCGCACCCCGGTTTCGCGATCCGTCGCGCCGTCCGCCACCGCCAGTACCGGTCGACCTGCATCGACAAGAGATGGTTCAACCGATCGTAGCGCGGCGCGATCGCCGCGAACATGCCCCGGATCCGCGCGCTCGATTTGTCGACTGCCGTTGTCACGTCGGCTCACCCGATCGCCCGAGCTTCCCGATTTCCCATTCCCGCCAAGAAAAATACCGACCCGCGATGGCCATCGTAACCGGCGACCACTTCCTCGCGAAGCCCATGGTCGACCAGCCGCGCGCCAAAACGCGTTCTCAGACGCACCAGCGGAAGTCGCACGGCTTCCGCTGTGTTCCGTTCGATTCCGCAATGTGGGTCTCCAATTCGCTGTCGTCCCTCGTGAAACCCGAAGCCGAGCGTTGCGAGCCGCCACAGAGTGGGGCCAGCACCCTGCTTGCCGCCTCAACGACACGTGCATGTGAAACCGTGCCCCGCGCACAGCTCCTCTTGGATACCCGTAGCCACGCTCGCCCGAGCGTGGCCGCTTCGCGCGCGTCGGCCGCCGTCCGGCGACCGAGCCTACCGGTCGGCCATCGATCGGGGTCGTATCCAATCGGCGGACGGCTGTCTATAATCAATGCGCTTCCGCGCGGCGCGCTCTGTATGTGAACGACGCGAATTGAGGTCGCGCGGGCGGGTCGATGGGGTACGAAGTCGGCGCGCGGGGTTGGCGGGCGGCGGAGCGGGAGGGTCGCGGGTTGAGCGAGCGAGCGGAAGAAGGGCGTGCGAGCGACGCGTGTTCGCTCATCATGCTCAACGGTCCTTCGGCTGGAACGACGCGCCATTTGACTCGGGACGCGGCGGTCACGATCGGTCGGCATCCTTCGCGCGAAATTCCGCTCGACGACGATCGGGCGAGCCGCCTGCACGCGCGGATTTCGTATCGGGCCGATCGGTGGCATCTCGAGGACTGCGGCAGTCGCAACGGCACCTATGTCAACTCGCAATTGGTGCAGCAGGTGGTATTGGAGCCGGGCGATTTGATTCGTGTGGGCGATCGGTTGATCCTGTTCGCGCCGCGGTCGGAGGAGTGGAAGGCGCCGTTCGACGGATCGTCGAAGTTGCGGGCGACGACGATTTACCAGCGTGTGAATGCGTCGGGCGTATCCAAGGCGCTGGTGGAGCAGAACGTTGGGGATGCTATGTCGCGCGTCGTGCGCGACTCGGCCGTGCTCTGTCGTCTGGCCCACTCGCTCCAATCGCACAACGATGTGGCGAGCTTGGCGAGGGCCGGCTTGGACGCATTGAGGGAGGGGTTGGACGCGGACGCGGTCGCCGTCTGGTTGGTGGGAACGGACGGCCGCCTTCGGTGCGAGGGCCGGGAGGGGGCTCCGCTGACGGAACACGTGCTGGCGAGCCTAGCGGTCGAGAAGCGCAAGGCGATTTGCGTGGACGAAAAGGCCGGGGCGGACAAGAAAACGTCGACGGCCGGAACGGCGATCGGCATTCCGATTCCGGCGAGGCAGGGGTGCCGGGGCGCGATCGAGTGCCATCGGGACCTGGAAAAAGCGCCGTTTGAGCGCGGGGATCTCGATTTCGCGGCGGTCGTCGCGCACCAGATGGGAGCCGCGCTCGAGAATCTGGAGCACCGCGAGCGGCTCGAACAGGCGAATGTCGAGCTGCGCAGGCGGCTTGACGACCAGAACCAGCTTGTCGGTTCCAGCCCTCCGATGCAACGCGTCCTGGACCAGATCTCGCGGGTCGGGCCGGCGTCGTCGAACGTCCTTGTCTTGGGGGAAAGCGGAACGGGCAAGGAGCTGATCGCGCGGGCCATTCACGAGCTGAGCCGGTACGGCGCGGGGCCGTTCATCGCGGTGAACTGCGCGGCGTTCAGCGAATCGCTGCTCGAGAGCGAGCTCTTCGGCCATGAAGCGGGCGCGTTCACGGGCGCCGACCGGCGGCACGTGGGCCAGTTCGAGCGGGCGCATCGCGGCACGCTTTTCCTGGACGAAGTCGGCGAAATGAGTCTGGCATGCCAGGCGAAACTCCTTCGCGTCCTCGAAGGACACTCGTTCCAGCGGTTGGGCGGCGAGGATTCGATCCGCGTCGACGTGCGTCTGATCGCCGCGACGCACCGCGACCTCGAACAACTGGTGCGGCAGAAACGGTTTCGCGAGGACCTTTATTATCGGCTTCGCGTCATCGACATCCGAGTCCCGCCGCTGCGCGATCGGGGCGAGGACGTCATCGAGCTGGCGACGCTGTATCTCGAACGGTTTCGGCGGACGACGGGGCGAGGTCCGCGGCGTCTGTCGATGGAGGCCTCGCAGGCCCTTCGCGATTATCCGTGGCCCGGCAACGTCCGGGAGCTGAAGAACGCGGTCGAGCGGGCCGTCGTGCTCGGCAGCGGGCTCGAAATCAGCCCCGCCGATCTCGGGCTCCCTCATCCCGGCAACACGCCGCCGCCCCAAGCCCAGCTCATCTCGCTCCAGGAACTCGAACGGCGCCACATCCGGTACGTCCTCGACGCCGTCCACGGCAACAAGACGCAAGCCTGCCGTATTCTCGGAATCGGGCGAGGCACGCTCTATAACAAGCTGTCCGGTTCGGCCGACGCGACGGAGCCGCTCGAAGCCGACGCGGACGGCGGCGCGGCCGACGATCGGCGCGCGTTCGATGGGCGAGGACCCGTTTGACGGGGATGGCTCGGAACCGGAAACCGGGCTCGCGCCACGCGCGCGATCCCAACACGCGGACGGCCCGGCGTCCGCCTCGCGCGAAAGGTCCGCTTCCATGTGGTATGACGCATCGCAACGGATCGAGCGGGCGGCGCGCGCCGTCGCCGGATTGTGCGTCGTCTGGGCACTCGCCGTGTCCCCGCGGGACTCCGCGGGGTGGCAGGACGACGGCGCCGCGCGATATGACTGGATCCTCGTCGGCGGCACCGTCCACGACGGTTCCGGAGGCGAACCGGTCGTCGCCGATGTGGCCATCCGATCGGCCGCGATCGCGGCGATCGGCGATCTGAAAAACGCTTCCGCGGGTCGCCGCGTCGATTGTTCCGGACTCTGGATCGCGCCCGGCTTCATCGATCTCCATAACCACAGCGACCGGCCGATCGTCGGCGACGCGGCGCGCGCCAACGTCAACTATCTCACGCAAGGCTGCACGACCATCGTCACCGGCAATTGCGGGTCGGGGCCGGTCAACGCGGCCGAGTATTTTGAAACAATCGAACGCTTGGGCGCGGGAACCAATGTCGCCCACCTGCTGCCCCACGGGTCCTTGCGGACCGAAGTCATGGGGCAGACGAATCGTGAGCCGACCTCCGACGAACTCGAACGCATGCGCGGGCTTGCCGATCAAGCGATGCGGGACGGCGCGTTCGGCATGTCGACCGGATTGATCTACATTCCCGGCAGCTTCGCGAAGACGGACGAACTGATCGAAATCGCCAAGGTCGTCGGTCGGCACGGAGGCTTCTACGCGTCGCACATGCGAAGCGAATCCGAAGGACTCCTCGACGCGGTCGAGGAAACACTTCGGATCGGACGCGAATCGGGAGCCGCCGTTCACATCTCGCATTTCAAGGCGTCGGGAAAAGACGCGTGGGGCCTGCTCCGTTCGGCGGCGAGCCTCGTCGAGTCGGCTCGGGAACGCGGCGGCAAGGTGACGGCCGACCAATACCCCTATACCGCCTCCTCGACCTCGCTCGAAGCCACGTTGCTCCCCGCATGGGCCCGCGAGGGAGGCCGGTCCCGGCTCGCCGAACGCCTCAAGGATCCCCCAACGCGCGCTCGGATCCGCGATGCGGTCGCCGCCGAACTTCCGACGCGCGGTCGAATCCAAATCGCCTCGTTCCGCGGAAAACCCGAATGGGTCGGCAAGAGTCTCGACGCGATCGCCGAGTCAACTAGGGCGTCGGTCGCCGATACCGTGCTCGCGATCGAGGATCAAGGCGGGGCCTCGATCGTCCATTTCGGCATGCAGGACGAGGAAATGCGGTTCGCGATGGGCCTGCCCTGGGTCGCGACCGCGTCGGACGGCAGCTCGCGCATCCCCAGCGACGAGCAGCCGCATCCTCGGAGCTTCGGGACGTTTTCGCGGAAGATCGGCCGGTACGCGATCGCCGAATCCCATATCTCCGTCCCGCTCGCCGTCCGATCGTGCAGCGGTTTGCCCGCCGATATCCTCGGATTGACCGACCGCGGTTATCTTCGAACGGGGATGGCCGCCGACATCGTGGTCATCGATCCCCGGGATTTCCGCGATCAGGCGACCTACGACGAACCGTTCCGCTACTCGACGGGCGTTTGCTACGCATTCGTCAACGGCGTCCCGGCCATCCATGATCGGCTCCCCACCGGCGCGCTCGGCGGCGTCGTGCTCCGCCGGACCGCTCAGCGTGCCCACCCGTAGCCACCGTCACCCGTAGCCACCGTCACCCGTAGCCACCGTCACCCGTAGCCACCGTCGCCAGACGGTGGCCGAATCGCGCGACGATGCGTCCATGCTCTGGCGAACTTCGTTATGACGAGGATCGCTCGCGCGGACGATCGGCTCAGCGATAGTCGTCCCGAACAGGGTGAAACACGTCGAGCGCTCGGGCAGGACGATCTCCCGCATGGACCGCGTGTTCGACGCCACCCGGGATGCGCCACATTTCGCCGGCCCGCACCGTCCGCCGCTCGTCCCCCACGACAAACGTCAATTCGCCTTCCAGCAAGTACCCCATTTGCTCATGCGGATGCCGGTGGGGTTGCACCACCGAATGGGGCTCGAAGTCCACGACCGACAACATGATCGCGTCGCCCGCGACGGTGTGGATGCGCACTCCCGGGAAGATCGCGTGTTTCGAGGCGTCGTCAAGCGTTTGAAAATACGAACTCATGGCTTCAAGTGTCCCTTCATGTCGTATTCGACCAACGGGTGGCGGAAGTCGCAAGACTTCCAGCCCTTTTCCGCTACGGTTCGGTGGGGCGGACGTCGCGCGACTTCCGCGGCGGCTCTCGGCAATCCGAGCGAACGGGCGACCTCCGCCCCACCGTCCCGCCGATAGGTCGCGTCGCAACATACGGATAAATAACAACTTAGGAAACCAGCTTGAATTTGGGTCGCAAACCTTCCTACGATGGAGGTGTCGCGAAACGGGTGGCAACGCGGCCCAATCCGCAGTTTGGAACGGGCGAGCCTGGGGCGTGATGGCGGGTTCTCAATCGCAAACGAGCGTGCGTCGGATGAAACGGCGGCTTTCCCCCAACAAGAAACATGGCGAGTGGCTCGCGGCGCGTGGCGCGCCGCCGGTGAGTCGGCTGCGCGCCGACCATGTTGTGATGGGGAAGCGGCGACGAGGCGCGGATTGCGGTCGATCGGGGCCGAGCCAACCGCCCGAGGATTGGTACGATCCACCCGAAGGAGTCCTCGATGCATACCGGATCATCGAGCAGTATCCGGGCGACGGTTTGCGGCATGTCTTGACGGCCGATGAGATCCGGGACCGGCTCGCGCGGCTCCCCGGACACCTGCTCGCCAATCTCGACATCGTCCAGCTCAGCCGCATGACGCGAAAAAAGTGCATCTATCCGTGTTACGGCATGCAGTGGGGCACGACGATCTATCTGTATCCGATCGAAGAGTCGCTCACCGAGTACTTCAATCGACCGCCGCGTCCTTCGGAACTGCGCGAAGCGGCTATGTACGGCGCGGTTTGGTCGCACGACTCGCCCGACACGTGGGTGCTCCAATGGACATGGCCCGCCATCCGCGACTATTACCTCAACAATGTTCTGATCCACGAATTGGGGCATATCGTGGACGACCGCAATCGCAGTCATGTGGACCGGGAGCGGTACGCCGATTGGTTCGCGATCGAGTACGGGTACAAGGCGAGCCGGGCGGAGATGGTTCGCAAGGCGCTCCGGCGCGTCATTCGGCGGCACGACCGGATATGACGCGCGCCGCGCCGAACATGCGACAAGCCTGTCATCGCATCGGCCCGGCGGACGGGTCGCCGTCGGTCGGGCTAGGCGGCTTACCGCGCCGCGTCGCCTCGGGGTGCCTCACCGGCATGCCGCGCCGATGGACGTTTTAGGGATTTTTGCGAAGTACTGGCGACCCGGTTCGGTGAAGACGCGGTTGGCCGCGACGATCGGCGCGGAAGGGGCGGCCGCGCTGAGTCGTGAGTTCCTCGCCCTGTTGCTTCGCCGCATGGCGTCCCAGGCGGCGCGGCGCTACGTCGTGGGAAGTCCGCCGGAATCGCTTTCCGCGTTCGAACAAATGGCCGGCCCCGATTGGGAATGCGTCGCGCAGGTGCCCGGCGATCTTGGCCGCCGACTCGCCGCGTTCTTCGAGGACGCGTTTCAACGCGGCGCTCGGCGCGTGATCGTCCTGGGAAGCGACAGCCCGACCGTTCCCCAATCGGCGATCGACCGCGCTTGGGAGGAACTGGATCGCCACGATGTCGTCCTGGGACCGACGGCCGACGGAGGTTATTACCTGGTCGGCGCGTCGCGGCTTGTCCCCGAGCTTTTTCAGGCGATCCCGTGGAGCACCGAACGCGTGTGGCGAACGACAGTCAACCGGCTCAGGGCATGCGATGCGCGGCATGCCGCATTGCCCGCGTGGTACGACGTGGATTCGGCACCCGACCTGATGCGCCTCCAGCGCGAACTGGCCGATCCACCCTGGTCCGAAACCACGCTTCGCCGGCTCGTCGACGATCTGGTGCGCGGCATGGGTGGACGGTATGCTCAGTCGTAGCGATCGGTTCCCACTCCTTGCGTTCGAATCGCCGGACCCCGATTCGGGATTTCATGGCCGTTGACACACCCGCCACGATTGCCATTCTTGGCGCCGGCCCGATCGGAGTCGAGGCGGCCCTATACGGCCGGTTCCTGGGCTACGACGTTCGGGTTTGGGAACGCGGGCGAATCGCCGAGAATGTTCTCCGGTGGGGACACGCGCGGATGTACACGCCGTTCGCATGCGTCCATTCTCCGCTGGGCCGCGCCGCGCTGGTGGCCCAGGACGCCGCGTACCGCGGGCCGGCCGACGACGCCTTCGTGACGGGTCGCGAATGGGTCGACCGCTACGTGGGTCCGCTCGCCGCGACCGATCTCCTAACGGATTCGATCCGTGAGCGAACCGACGTCTTGCGCGTCACGCGATGGAGCGGCTCGAAGGGCGGATGCGAGCACGGCGACGGGGATCGTGACGAGATGCCGTTTCGCATCCTCGCGCGCGGCCCGCGGGGCGAGGAGATCGTGGAAACGGCCGACATCGTGATCGATGCGACGGGCGTCTATCAGAACGCCAATTGGGTCGGACCCGGCGGAGGTCCGGCCGTGGGCGAAACGGCTTTGCGGTCCGAGATCGAATACGGACTGCCCGACGCGGCGGGCCGGGAGCGGGATCGGTACGCGGGCCGTCGCGTGCTGCTCGTGGGCTCGGGCCACTCGGCGGCCGCCACCGCGATCGCGCTCGCAGCGCTCCGTCGCGATCATCCGGAAACCCGCGTCACCTGGGTGACGCGGGACCGCGCCGACCGCGACGGCGGTCCCGTCCCCAGGTTGGTCGGTGATCGGCTTCCGGCTCGGGACGCCGTGGCCCGCGAAGCGAATGAACTGGCGCGCGCCTCGAGGACGCCATCCGCTTCCAACGGATTCGAACATCTGCCCGGATGGCGCGTCGATTCGATTGCGCGCGACGCGGACGCGTTTCGAACTCGGCTTGCCCCCGATTCGCAGTCGCCGACAAACGGTCCGGTCCGCGACGCCGTATTCGATCGGATCATCGGCAACGTCGGATATCGGCCCGATCATGGGCCGGAATCCGAGCTGCGTGTCCATCTCTGCCCGACGACCGAGGGGCCGTTCGAGCTTGCCGCGGCGCTCGGCGAAGGGCCGCACGCGCGAGGAAACGCGGCATATCGACCGGCCGATGCCGGGGAGGAACCGGACGCGCCCGGGGATCGATCGGAGGCCGATGGTGAATCGACCGCGCCGAGCGCCCGGGTGTTGGTGACGGCCGAACCGAACTACTATGTGCTTGGCGCGAAGAGCTACGGCCGCAGATCCGATTTCCTGTTCCTGACCGGTCTGCACCAGATTCGCGATCTCTTCACGATCATTGGAGACCGCGCCGGACTCAATCTCTATGCGACGGCGGCTCGATTGCCCCATTGAGATTGCGGGATCGCGCGGCGAGGAGCCCGGAAATGCGACGCGTCCATTCCATCGCGGCGATCGGTGTGCTCATCGTCGGCCCATGGACCCTTGCCGCCGACCGAACGGACGTCCCGGGTGAACCCGATCCGGCGGCGATGACGGAGCGGCTGCGGGCCGACTCGTTCGCGGATCGCCAGGAGGCCACGCTGGCGCTCAGGCGGGCGGGCCTTCGAGGCATTGCCGCGCTGATCGACGCGGCGAAGGGCGAGGACGCCGACGCTCGCCAACGCGCGCTCGATGTGCTCGAACAGCATCTCCGCGAGGGCGATCCGAATCTGCAGACGCGCGCCAAGCAGGCCCTCGAACAGCTCGCCCAAGGGGACGGCCCCGCGGGTCGCGCGGCGCGCCGCGTGCTCAATCCGCCCGCCGCTCCCGCCCAGGATCCGCGACGCCGCATGGCCGGTATCCAGATCCTCCGCGCCGCGCAGGCCCGTATCCAGTTGCCCCGCGCTCCCGTCCCCGTCGGCGCGCGGAGCATCTCGATCTCGATCTCCGAAAACGGCCGCTCGATCCGGATCCAGAAAAAGGATGACGAGATCCGGATCGAAATCACCGAGACGCGCGACGGACAGAAGGTCGTCGAGAAGTTCGAAGCCAAGAACGTCGACGAGCTGAAGGCCGACCATCCGCGCGGATTCGAGTTCTATGAGAAGGTCGCGCCTCGGTTCGGACTCCCGTTGCCGTCTCGACCCGAACCGAAACCGGTTCCCCGTTGATCGGTTCGACGCGCAGCAGCTGAACGGTCCCGTGCACATGGTGGGCGACCGTTCTCCATGGTTCGCCGAGCAATTCGGCGAGCCGCGCGGCATAGTCCGTGCCGCGCCGAGGGGGTCCCCGCACCACGAGCCACGCTCCGCCGGCCTCCGCCACCAAGGCGAGCTCCGCCGGCGGCAGCGTGAAATCCGACGCGTTGCCGATCGGGATCGGATCCGCGGGTGGTTCCAATGGGTAGATCGATCGAAGAGGGAACGTGAGGTACGCGTTTGATTCGTCGGTGTCCCGTGCCCAGCCTTCCGGCGCGTCGGTCTCGATCAGGCCGGCCCGCACGAGGATCGGATAGGCTCGCCGTTCTTCCCCGCGCATCCGATTCAGGTGGTGGATCATCGCGCGCCAGTCCTCGGTGCGCGGCGGAGCCGGCGTCTCGTTCCATTGAAACAACCGGACGTGGTTCACGTACAGCGTGGAGCATGCGAAAGCGATCACGGCGATGCGGCGCGGGAGGGCCGAGTCGAGTTGGCCCGCGAGCCGGGCGGCGAGCAGGATCGGCGCGGCGGACGCCGCCGCGACGTAACGGTTCATGAAGATCGGCACTCCGGCATGGCGCGCGACGAGCCACGCGAGAACGGGCGGCGCTATCCAAACGCTCAAGGCGGCCCAATTCGAGCGCCGCGCGTCGCGGACCGAGTCGCCTTCGTTGGTCAGCCGCAACTGGCGAAGGATCGAATCCCAAACGAAGATCACGAGCAACGGAATGGCATAGGCTCCCCCGTGGAGCATGTCGAGGATCTTCCAGGGGCTACCCGGCGCGCCAAGTTCGCTCCATGCCGGCGCCCGCGACGCGATGGCCGCGAGGTGGGGCAGGGCAGGGGAGCCGATGGCGCCGATCAGGATCAACTGCCCCACGACCGACGCCGCGATCGCTCGGGATCGGCGAGAACGGACGAGCAAGACGAGGGCGGCGACGCCTTCGGCCGCGAGCAGCAAGCTCGCCGTGTAATGAAACCAGAACATGAGGCCGCCGGTGATCACGTGCGCGGCGCGCGGCGCCCATCCCGCGCCGCCTCGCATTTGCCGAACGAAGAGCGCGCCATGGAGCAGGCCGAGGAACTGGACGGCCGCGTAAGGGCGGGCTTCGACCGAGTAGAAAACCCAATGGCTGTCGATCGCTCCGGCGCACGCGGCGAGGAATCCCCAGGCGGTCGACCGGGTCGCGTGATAGGCCAAAAAGCCGGTGACGGCGATCAACGCCACGCCCAACACAAGCGAGGCGATGCGCAGCGTCGTTTCGCTTGGCGTCGCCGCGCGGGCGATCAGCCACTCGGCCACGAAATAGACCGGCGCCTGGTTGCCCAGCGCCGCGCGCCGCGCGATCTGATCGAACGGACCGGTTGCGACCCACGCCGTGTGGAGTTCATCCAGCCAAAGAGATTCGGAGAGGTGTGGAACGCGAAGGCTCAGCGCGAGCGAGCCGCAAGAAACACAAACCAAAGCGATGCGCGCGACGCGCCGCCGCCTCGCCCCCGCCGCGGACGCCCCACGGTCTCGTTCCATGGCGCGCTCGGGGTTGGCGATCAAGGTTCCATCGACGGGAACGGGTACTCCTCGGTCGACGTCAGAGGATCCGCGCATGTCGCCGCCTATTGGGCGATTTCCACGACGCCCGCGAGCCGTTGCACGCCGGCCTGAGATAGGATGCGGCAATACACTCGCAGGTCGTCGAGCAGTCCAACGAATTGATCTCGGTGGTTTCGGGGATCGGAGTCATGTCCGAACACCCAGCAGACGAGGTTGTCGCGATCATGCTTGAGTTTCCCGGACGCGACGACTTCGCCGCTGACAAAATGCTGACTTCCTTTCGCACCCGGTTGATCGTTACCGCGTAGTGGACCCATTCCCCCTGTGGCGGCTGCGTCGGCTCGGCAATACCGCCGAGGAAAGTAATCGAGTCTCTCCAGATCGTCCCGGGAAGGAACACCGACCATGATCACCGAGTCGCGATGCGATCGATTGCCGGATTCAATCACATGACGATTCGTATAGATCACGCCCGTTTTGTCAACAAGGAACCCCGTTCCCACGCCCGTTCCGACGTTCGGGATGAATGACTTGATATAGACGACACCGCGACGGATTTCCGCAACCGACGGTCTTGGGTCCTGGCCCCGTACATCCGAAACGCACATGCCAACGACCGCCCACAACACCAACGACGGAATTCGCATCCGGCATGTCGCATCCACGACCATCTCCTTCACCAAGGAATGGAAAAATCCGGAAAACAAGCACGGATTCGCGAGACGCACGCGCTGCCGCCGCGCATTGTGGAAGGCCATTGTTGCCGTGTCAATCTTCCGCCGCATTCCTCCTTCCGTTCCTCCGGGTTCCTCGGTTGCGCCTCCGTTATCCCTTATCTTCGGTGTTGACGAACGGCAAGGCGACGCGTAAGATCCGCCGCCCCGATTCACGGTACCCCCCTGATTCCGGGAAAATCTGGGGAAAATTTGACGATTGTCTGGTCTGCGACGAGTTCTCCGGCCGAAATTGGAAGGAACACGACCCGACCCAAACCCCGTTCCGTTACACACTTCTCGGTTTCCATCCTCAGGGAAGGGGATTCCGACGCCGCTCGACTCCTGCGTGCGATGCGTCGATCCGTTTCCCGGCATGTCTTGAGAGGGCGAGTTGGCCATGGATTGTTCGACTTTACGTTCGCCGCGCAGTTCCCTCGGTCTGCTTGCGATCGTCGCCGCGGGCTCGATCGGGTTCACCGGATGCCAGTCGACGGGAGGAGGTTGGAGTCCCAACCTGTTCAGTTGGGGCAAGCCGAAGCCGCCTGCCGCTTCGTCGTATGCCAACCGCACACCGAACCTCCCGGCGCCGCCGTCCAACGCGTTCACACCGACATCGCCGAACAACGTGGCGACCGGGGGAGGCTATACGGGATCGTACGCCTCGAATACGTCCACCGGATATGGAACGGCCGGAGGTTACACGTCACCCGCCTCGGGCTATGCGTCCGGGTCCACGTCGCCGCAGGGCCAGTTCCAAAACCTCGGCCAGACTCCCAATCCGAATCAACCGGCGTCGTTGACCTATGGCGGCACATCGTATGGCGCGCCGAGCACGGGCGCGGGTTACGGAGCCGGTTCGACGACGGGTTCGGGCTATGGTTCACCGTCGACGTCGGGCGGTTACGGCGGCATTCCCGATGCGCGGACCGCCTACGGCGGATCGTCCTACGGATACACCGTGCCCAACGGCGGCGCGGCGTCGACCTACGGTTCGACACCGACGTCGACCGGATCGACCTCCAACACGCTCGGTGGTTCCCCGGCGGCCGGTCTGTACGGCGCGGCGCCGAGCGGCGGCGCGGGTGCGTACGGGGCCTCGGCCCCGACAACGCCTTCGTACGCGGGAAGCCCGGCCTACACCGGCGCGCCGTCCGGATATGGCGCCGCGTCCCCGACCACTCCGGGCGGCTGGAACCCGGGAACCGCCCAGCCCACGACGAATCCCTATGCCGCGCCGGGCTCAACGCCCGGTGCCGCGTACGGCGCGTCGGGTTCGACCGGAACGTGGAACAGCTCGACGCCCTACACGCCGGGGAGCACGGGTCGGCTGACGCCGTATTCCGCGGATCCGACGGGCGTCCAGCCCGCGGGCTACAGCGGAAGCCGCGACAACAATTGATCTCCCGATCTCATGCGACGAACGCGAGGTAATAGAAGACCCAGCCCGTGACGGCCGTGAGGGCCATGCCCAGCGCGGCGGCCCACCCAAGGGCTCGGTGGCGCGACCGGAACGCGCCGGTCGGCGTTTGCCCCGCGCGGCGCCACGCGTCCACGACGACCACGCACCAAAGGACGGCCGTCGGAACGGCGATCCCGAGGTGCAGGAGCAAACCGGCGCCGACCACCGACGCGACGTCGCGCGCGTAGTACGGCGAGTCCGTCGCCCGTTCCCTCCAGTCCGAAAAGTAACGCACGTCGAGCTCAAACGCCGTGATGACCACGAGCAGTGCGAGCGCCAGCACCGTCTGGATGCGGCGGTGCGCGGTGACGGCGCGGCGTCGAGCGAGATGGATACTCCACGCCAAAACGGGAACGACGGCGGCGAGGAGCACGACGACGACGTCGAGCATCAACGAACCTCGCGTGCCGAGGAATCCGTCGAGACCGGCGAACGCCACGATCGGGCCGCCATGCGCATTCGGTCCCCACCCCATCGTGCTCATGGCCCGTCCGCCTCGTTCGATGATCGATCCCGGATCCAGGTCCCCAGGTCCCGCGCGCGCCGAAGGCGTCGATCGCCGTCCGACCTGGAGTGACTCACGATCGTAGCCTATCATGAACGCGCGGCGTTCGCCCGAAGTTCGAAAAACGGGAGGACGGCGCCGCACGCGGATCACGATCGTTTCGGGCCGACGGTCGTTTTGAACGCGGATCCGCGCGCCGAGCGGGCCGAGTGGCGGAATGGCAGACGCACAGGACTTAAAATCCTGTGGGGGGTTACCCCCGTGCGGGTTCGAGTCCCGCCTCGGCTACACTTCGCGGTTGCACCGAATCGCAACCGCCCGCAAGACTCGGAAAAACAAGGCTTTCTTGATGCGCGGCGTTGTCGCCTTGCCGCTCAATTCCGCCCGTTGCGTGCATGGACTGCGCCGGATTTTTCGCCGCTTTTCTTGTTGACGATTCGCTCGCCTTCACGGCCCGCTCGAAGTCCGCATCCGTTACTTACCGTCGTGCTTGCTCGCGACCCCTTTGCGAACCACAAATGACACAAATCGCACGAATGACACGAATCGCGCGAATATGACTGCGATGGACGATTCGGGACGGCAATCAGGACGTCATGAAGGAACGCACGATTACGGGAGCGACCGTCCCGCGGTTCCCGAGCATGCTTCGCGCGGCTACATCGACTTCGCGAGCTCGAAGCGTCGAGCGACTTCGTCCCAATTCACGACGTTCCACCACGCCTTGATGTAGTCGGGACGCCGGTTCTGATAGTGCAGGTAGTAGGCGTGTTCCCACACGTCGAGTCCCAGGACGGGTGTGCGGCCTTCCATGAGCGGGCTGTCCTGATTGGCCGTGCTCTCGACGATCAGACGCCCCTTGTCGACGCTGAGCCACGCCCAGCCGCTTCCGAACCGCTTGACGGCGGCCGATCCGAATTGTTCCCGGAATTGCTCGAATGAGCCAAACGTGGCGTCGATCGCGTCGGCCAGCGCGCCGCCCGGAGTCCCGCCGCCCTTGGGCGTCATGACCGTCCAAAACAACGAATGGTTGGCGTGTCCCCCGGCGTTGTTCCGCACGGCCGTGCGGATGTTCTCGGGAACGGCCTCGAGGTCCCGCACGATCTCCTCGACCGAGGCGTTGGCGAGCGGCGAGCCTTCCAGGGCGGCGTTCCCATTGGTGATGTACGCCTGATGGTGCTTCGTATGGTGGATTTCCATCGTCCGCGCGTCGATGTGCGGCTCCAAGGCGTCGCACGCGTAGGGCAGGGGGGGGAGAGTGAAAGCCATGGTCGTTCCTTCCTTCAACAATGTCCGGTTTCCAAGGTTCTCTTCGGAATCAACGTGCTCCGAATCACGATATCCGATTCCCGCCGTCTGAAAAGTGCGACTCCGCGAAGCTCAACGCGAAACTCGGCATGAGCCCGCCGACGCCTCGTCCGAAGTCAGAACCCGGCGAGCTGCTGGAGCAGGGCGACGATGCTCGCGCGCTGGTTGTTGAAGACGGCGAGCGAGCTGACGGCGTTCTGGCCGAGCTGTTCGTAGCGCGCGACCAGGAGGTCTTCCTCGTCCTCGTCGATTCCGTTGATCGCCGTGAGCGTGTCCTCGATCGACGTCGACATGCCTTCGAGCAGATTCGCGGAGGCGGCGATGGCGTGGTCCGCGAACCCGTCGACCGTGCCTTCGATCCGCGCGAGCCGAGCGAGGCTCTCCCGCACGACCCACAGCGCCTGCGACGTGTTCGATCCGAGTCCGGCGAGCGATCCGCCCGTGCCGAGCTGATCGAGCGATCCGCTCAAGCCGCGGAACTGTTCGGGCTGAAGGCCGGGGATCGCGAGCATGGCCGCGTCGCCCGCTCGCGGCGAAACGGCGAATCGCTGGACCGCCTGGTCGTCGACGACGATCGGGTGGAAGCCGCCCTGAAAACCCGAGTCGAACTCGATCGTGAATCGGAGCCCGTTGCGGTTGTATTCGAACCGATTGCCGTCGCCCGTCAACAGCTCGTCGTTGATGCGGGCCACCGCGTCGCCGCCCTGGGCCGTTCCGTCGCCATTGCCTCCCGTCGTGGTGAACGTGCCCGACGTGACGTCGATCGCAATCGTCGCTCGCGACCCGTAGCCGACGGTACGGAACTCAAGACCATCGTCGTTCTCCAACGCGATAACCCCCGTTTGATACGAATACTCGTTGATCGCTTCGGCGACGTCGTCGAGCTGATCGTTCTCTTCGAATTCGAACGACACGGTCCCCTCGGCTCCGATCAAGTCGAACGACGCATCGTTCTTGATCTTGCCGTTGTCGCTCTCATATTGCAGCGTCCCTCGCGTCGCTCGGCTCGTCACCTCGCCGCGGATATCCGTTTCGCGCGAGGCGTGGATCCGGATGGAAAGGACTTCACTCGGATCGCGGCCGACGGCGCGGTAGTCGGACGAGCCGTCGAGGCGCCGTCGGCCTTCGATAGTCGATCCGGCGAGCTCGTCGATGGCGGCGAGCGACGCGTCGATTTCAAGCTGCTTCGCGGCCCGCTCCTCATCGGTCAGCCCGAGGTCCTCGTCCTCTTCGAGGGCCGACTGGATCGATTCGAGTTCGGTTCGGACCTGGTCGAGGGCGAGCTGGGTTTGCGCGGCGACGTTCGACGCGGTTTGGACGTTGGCGAGCGTCGCGCCGTAGTGGCTCAGGCGGGATTCGAGCGAAGCGATCTGCACGAACGCGGCCGGCCCGTCGCTCGGCCGACTGATCTGTTTGCCCGTCGCGAGCCGGACCGAATGCAGGAGCGCCGCGGCGTTGGCGCTCGCGAGGGCGCCGAGCAGCCGCTGTTCGGCTCCGATAATGGACGCACTGATGCGCATGGCCGCGTGGGGAGTCCGCAAGGAAACAGGGATCGGCGCGACGCGCGACGATCGACGCAGGTCGGTTCAAACGGGTGAGCGTGGTCCGCCGGCATCGGCTCCCGGACGGCTCGCGCCGTCATCGGCCGACGGGCCGGAAACGGCGCCGGGAAGTTCCTCCGCCATGAAGTAGGCCTTGAGACTGACGAGCAACTGGTTGGCCCGCTGCGCGATGTCCGCATGGCGCCGGTCCCGCTTGCGCGCGGGAGTGATCTCCACGCGCATTTCGGTCCGCAGGAAGTGGCCGCCCGACCGGTGGCCGGGCTGGATCCGCGCCTCGCGGAATTCGAGCCGGATCGTGAACGGGACGCGCCGGTCGGATTGGCGCCGCGGGACGGGCGCACTCGGTCCGTCCACCTTGATCACCGCGTGGTTTTCCGCGACGTCGATGATCTCCGCGTGGTGGTCGGAAATGAATCCCTTCAGTTTCTCCGCGGCGACGTGGAGCGGAACGGGCGTGATGAGGTCGCGCGTCACGGCCGAGGCGCCGTGCCCGGCGGGCAGCCAGCCGATGAGCCAGTTCTTGCGGCGTTCGAGCGACGGCAACGTTCCGCGCAGGCCGGTTCCCAGTTGGACGACCCTGTTGCGTCCGGTCTCCTTCGCCTGCAGAAGGGCCCGGTCCGCTCGGCGCAGCAGCGTCTCGGCCGTGTCCCCGCCCTGGATCTCGCTGACGCCGAAGCTCGCCGTGATGCACCGTCCGCCCAGCACCGATTGCGGTGTCGAGGCGATGTGCCGTCGAGCCCTTTCGGCACGCTCCGTCGCGGCCGCGTTGTCGCACGAGGCGCAAAGCAGCACGAACTCCTCGCCGCCGTAACGGGCGACCAAATCGCCCGGCGACGCGAACTGGCTCAGCGCGGCCGCGAAATGGACCAGCGCTTCGTCACCCGCCTGGTGGCCGTGGACATCGTTGATCTTTTTGAAGTGATCGATGTCGCAGATGATCAGGCTGCACGGCGCGCCCGCCTGGCGATGGGTTTCGACGAACTCCGCGATGACCCGATCGAATTCCGCTCGATTGGCCACCTTGGTCAACGGGTCCTGGGTCGCCCGTTCGTGGAGTTTTTGCACGCGTTCCTCGAGCGTGACCTGGTTCGACGTATCGTGGAGGATCACCGCCGCGCCTTTCGGTTCGCCGATCGGGCTGAGCACGGGAACCAGATGGAGGTTGACAAGCACAAGCCGGCCGTTGCGTCCGGCGCACTGGACGCGCTGCAGCATTTGGACACCGGTGACGATCGTCGCGGCGACCGGACATGCGTCGTCGTCGATCGGCTTCCCGTTCTCCCGTCGCATCTGGATCAAGCTGGGAACGAACCGCCGGTCGACCATGTTCGAACCGCGGATGCCCGTAAGACGCTCGGCCGCGCGGTTCCAATGGAGGACGCGGAGCTGTTCGCTGACGAAGAAGACCCCGTCGTGCATGTTTTCCAGAAGCCGCCAATGGAAATCCTCGCCGATCACCGGTCCCTCGGGAACCGGCGCCGTCGCATGCGGCCGCGCGCCGCTCGCCCTGAGCATCGCCTCGGCATGCTCCGGTTGGATTTCGCGGAGCCAGCGCTGCGCCATGGCCGAATCGAGACCCAGCCCGTCGCTCAACGCGACCTTGGCGAATTCCTTGACGAGCCGCGGATCGAATTGCGTGCCCGCACAGGCGAACAACTCGGCGACCGCCCGCTCCCGGGACATGGCCCGCCGATAGACGTGCTCGGTCGTCATCGAATCGTACGCGTCGACGATGGCGAGCATGCGCGTGCCGAGCGGCAGGTCGTTGCCGGCGCAATCGAAACCGTGGCGCGTTCCGTCGAACCACGACCCGCTGTATCGCAGGACTTCGAGTACGGCCTCGGATTCGCAGCACGCCGAGAGGATCTCATGCCCGTGCGCCCGGTGCCGGTCCATGGCCAGCAGTTCCTCGCCGACGAGCTTTCCGGGCTTCATGAGCAAATAATCGGGGATGCCGATCTTGCCGACGTCGTGCAGCAGGGCGGCGATTTCCAACGCGTCGCGCAGACGTTCGGGAAGTCCGAGCCGATTCGCCCAGGACGAGCACGCCAGGGCGACGCGAAGGCTGTGCGCGGCGGTCGGCGCGTGTTTCGCGCGAAGGGCCAGGAATAGGCTGCTCGCCATGCCCAGTCGGCGGGCGGCCAAGGCATCCTGGACGGGAGCGTCCCGCGACCGCGCCGATTCGCACGTGAGGGCCTCGTCGAGGTTCTCGAAATACGAAGCCAGCGCGGCGACTCGGCCTTCCGCCGAACCACGCGGCCTGCTCGGCGCGGCGTGTGCCTCGGTGCGACCGGTGAACGTGTCGTCCATCGTCAGCTTTCCAACCCCAGCCGTATTCCCACCCAATGTGCGGCCCGGTTTCCCGCGCCGACGACTCGCCGATCCGAGCTCCGACCCCGAGACCCGCCCTGAAAACCTAGGTCGTCCCGGGGAGTCGGTCAAACGGCAAACGCCCGGCGGATTGCCTCATGGACGGCCGGCGTATCCTGGGGTGGGACGCCCGATAGGGGGGGCGTAACGGGTTTTGCGCACGATAGGCGTAACAAGCGGGTCTCGCTGACCGATCCGGTCGGCAACACTGCCCAGTTCGCGACCGGCGGCCTGGGACGCATGACCATGGAAACGAATGCCCTGGGACAAGGCCGATCGTACCTTGCATTCGGACACCCCTCTCCCCAAACTCGTTTGGGGAGAGCCGACGGGGGTGAGGGGATTGGAACCGCGCCAGGACGATGCGATCGCGTTCGCTCGAAAACAACGTGCCGGCGCGAACGAGTTTTGTTAGGTCGTTCGGTGCCGAGGCGAGGGCGAAGCGGCGCGGAATTGCGTGGGAGCCGCCTTTTGTGAAACCCGAAGCCGAGCGTCGCGAGCCGTCAGGCTCGCGATGCGGAGGCGAGGGGGCGTCACCCCAAGACGTCCCGCGCCGAGGCCCGCGCGCGAAGGAAGACCTCCCCTTCGGGCATCCGCGTCCCGCGCCGCGGACGCCGTCGGCTTCGGGTTTCACGAACCGGGCGACTCGATGATCGACGGACATCAATGCGTCACATGCGGTGCGGCATCCGACGGGACCGTCGCTTCGCGACTTGGGACGCGACTCATCGCTCATTGCCTAACTCGCGCGTGTAAAAGGCCTTCCGAACCGTGTGCGCGAACACGGCCGCGGCCGACTTTCGGATGGCGCCGAAAGCGAGGGTTGAGAAATCCACTCCGAATAGCCGAATGGAAATAGGGGGGCGCGGCGAGGGACCGCCGCGGCCGTCGCCCGCGTCGCGTACGTCGCGGGGGCATTTGGCGCGAGACGCCGCGCGCGCCGTTTCAGGGAGGATAGGGCAGGGGGGCCTATGGAGTTCCATCGAAGCGGCGAGCGCCGCCGCCGAGTCCTGCTCGATGAGTCGCGGCTCGATACCAAGACTCCGGTGCCGACTCCGTCGTCGGGTGAACCTGCGTCGCCGAGGTGGGGGCCCGCCGGATCGCTCGGCTACTCCCGATCCGCGCAGCGCGATCGCCAACCTCCCGTGCTCGATCTGATCCCGGTGCGCGCCTACACGCTGTTCGTCCTGTTTCTCGCGATGGCCGCCGTTTGGACCGGATTGGAGGCGGCGTACGGCCAGACGCGCGTTGTCCGGTTTTGCGAAGACCCGGCGCTCCGGAACGCGACGGACCTGGAACGAGCCGATTCGGTTGGCGGCTGGTACGCGTCGATGGTCTGGATGGCGATGTCGGGCATGTCGCTCGGGATCTACGTCATGCGCCGTTACCGGCTCGACGATCTGCGCGGCCGCTACCGCGTCTGGTTGTGGGCGGCCGTCTTCGCGTGCGGAGCGTCGGCCGATTCGGTCGCCCGTCTTTCGGAGGCGGGACCGGGCGTGCTGGAATGGGCGTCCGGCGGGCCGTCGGCGCGTGTCGTTTCCCGGTCCCTCGCGCCGGTGCTCCCATCGATCGTACTGGTTTCCCTCGCGGCCCTGCGTCTGGGCCTGGAGATGCGTCGGTGCCGGAGCGCGACGGCATGGTTGATCGGCGCGTGGATCGGCGCCGCATGTGTGTGGATCGAGTCGGCCGGGGCCCGGTTTCCGCCCGGTCCGATGCGCGGCATGGTGGTTCCCGGCATCCATCTCGCCGCGCTCAGCGCCGCGCTCTTCAGCCTGCTCGTTTACGGTCGCTTTGTCTATCGCGAAGCGCACGGGTTGATCCGGGTCTCCGCTCGCCGCCCGCGGCGGTCATCCCGCTTGAAATCGCAAGCCGATTCCCCGCGCAAAGGGCGATCCAAGGCGGACCGCGCGTCGGCCGACCCGGCGAAACCGTCACCCGCGTCCGCGAAACCGGCGGCCGCGACGATCGCCGCGTCGTCACCGTCGTCCTCGGGAATCGGCGCCACGATCCGCGCCGATGACGGAAGGCCGGGCGGCGCCGAGGCGCGTCGGTCGGTTCGCGCGTCGACCGGCAGCGCGACACACGCGCCGCAGTCCTCGGCTGCGGCGACAAATGCGCCTCGCCCGTCCGCGCCCGATCGCTCGACGCCGCCGGCTCCCGCCAACCCATCGGCCTCGAAACCGTCCGTTCTCGAACGCGGCGGGAGGGACGCCAAGCCGGTTGGGGAGATCGAGGTCGACGAGGAAAGCGGAGGTCCGCTGAGTCGTTCCGAGCGGAAGCGGCTGAAGAAGGAACAGCGCCGCCAGCAGCGGGCGGCCGCGTGAGGTTCGCGAATCACCCGACTTCCGCCCGTGCCGCGCGCCGAGCGCGGGCCCGCCGAGCCCCACTTGGACGACCCGGGCCGATAGCGTCTAATCAGGCGGCCCTGGCGCGATAACGGCAATGACGAGGAAACGGTGGAACGAGGATGGTTCGCACTCGGTTCGCACCCAGCCCAACCGGATACCTTCACATCGGTGGAGTGCGCACGGCGCTGTTCAACTGGCTCTTCGCGCGGAGACATGGCGGCCGGTTCCTGCTCCGTATCGATGACACCGATCAGCAGCGGAACCTCGACGAGGCTCTGCCTCCGATTCTCGACGGTTTCCGCTGGTTGGGCATCGATTGGGATGAAGGTCCGGAAGTGGGCGGTCCGCACGCGCCGTACTTCCAGTCCCGGCGCGGAGCGCGGTACGAGACGGCCGTCGCGGAACTGCTTGCGCGCGGCGCGGCGTACCGGGATTACGCGCGGGCCGAGGAACTGCAGGTCGAGCGGGAGGCGGCCGAGCGAAGCGGCGGGGCGTTCGTCTACAGCCGCCGTTGGATGGCGGAAACCGACGAGCAGGCCGCTCGGTTCGAAGCGGACGGCCGCTCGTGCGTCGTGCGGCTCAGGATGCCCCGGTCCGGACAATGCGCGTTCCAGGATCTCATCCGAGGCGATGTCGCCTTCGATTGGGCCAAGGAACAGGACCATGTCGTTCGGCGACCCGACGGCACGTTCCTTTATCATTTGGCGAGCGTCGTCGACGATCACGATTTCGCCATCTCGCACGTGATCCGCGCCGTCGAACATCTTTCCAACACGCCGCGCCAGATCTTCATCGCGCAGGCGCTCGGATACGAGCTCCCCGTCTACGCCCATCTGCCGTACGTGGCGGAGCCCGGCAGTCAGAGCAAGCTGAGCAAACGGAAGATCGACAAGTATTTGAAGAACGCCGATTTCCAGAAACTGTACGACCACGCCCGGTCGATCGCCGAAAAGACCGGGCACGCGGCGACTCCCGAATCGTTCAACCCGGTCCTGATCGAGTTCTACCGGGCCGTCGGATTCCTGCCCGACGCGATCGTCAACTACCTCCTGCTGCTCGGCTGGTCGCTCGACGACAAGACCGAGGACTTCACGCGGGACGAGATGATCCGCGCCTTCGACCTCGCGCGCGTGACGAAGTCGCCCGCGAGCTTCGATCCGGCGAAGCTGATGGCGTTCCAGGAACGCTACATGCGCCGCGTTCCGATCGATTCGAAGGCCGAATCGATGCTCGATTTCGTGATCCGCGCGGGATGGCTTTCGGGTGTCGACCGCGACGCCGAGCTCGCGAAGGTGCGCCGGATCGCGCGGGCGGCCGGCGAGCGGATTCGCGTCGCCGGGGACGTGCTTCAATATGATGAGTTCTTCGTCGCCGATGATCGGCTCGAGTACGACGAGCCCGCGTTCGAAAAACGCGTGTCGACCGGCGAATCGAAGGCGTGGCTCAAGGTCTTTCGCGGCGTGCTCGAATCGGTCGACCCGTTCGAGGCGCCCGTCGTCGAACGCGCGTTGCACGCGCATCTGGAGGAGACGGGCCGGAAGATCGGACAAGTCATCCACGCACTGCGGATCGCCCTGACCGGGAAGCCGGTCGGATTCGGCATGTTTGATGCGATGGAAATCCTGGGCCGCGCGTCATGCCTGGCGCGGATCGATCGAGCCGTTGCGCGGGGGCACGGCGAGGAGGTGTCATGACGGCGTCACACGACGATACGGGCGGCGCTCGGACCGACGGCGCCGCGGGCGATGCGCCGGGCGACGGCAATGGCCCGGCCCGCCTGCATTTCATCGAACAGATCATCGAGGAGGACCTGCGGACGAATCGGTGGGAAGGCCGCGTCCATACGCGGTTCCCGCCCGAACCCAACGGCTATCTCCATATCGGGCACGCGAAGTCGATCTGCCTGAATTTCGGACTCGCCCGAAAATACGGCGGACGATGCAACGTGCGTTTCGACGATACCAACCCGAGCAAGGAGGAGGTCGAGTACGTCGAGTCGATCATGGACGATGTGCGGTGGCTCGGCTTCGACTGGGACAGCCGCCTCTACTACGCGTCGGACTATTTCGAGCGGCTTTACGCGTTCGCCGAGCGGTTGATCGGGAAGGGAAAGGCGTACGTCTGCGATCTGTCGGCCGAGCGGATGCGGGAGTACCGCGGCACGCTCGTCGAACCCGGCCGCGACAGTCCCAATCGCGACCGATCGGTCGACGAGAATCTGGACCTGTTCCGCCGCATGCGCGCGGGCGAATTCGCCGACGGAACGCGGACGCTGCGCGCGAAGATCGACATGGCGGCGGCCAATCTGAATCTGAGGGATCCGGTCCTGTACCGGATCCTGCGGGCCCGCCACCATCGCACGGGCGACGCCTGGTGCATCTATCCGACGTACGACTGGGCGCACGGCCAATCCGACTCGATCGAAGGGATCACGCACTCGATCTGCACGCTCGAATTCGAGAACCATCGACCGCTCTACGATTGGTGCCTGAACGAATTGGCGATCTACCATCCGCGCCAGATCGAATTCGCGCGGCTCAATCTGACCTACACCGTGATGAGCAAGCGCAAGTTGCTCGAATTGGTGCGGGACGGCCATGTGACGGGTTGGGACGATCCCCGCATGCCGACGATCCGCGGCCTGCGGCGGCGCGGGTTCACGCCCGAGTCGATCCGCCGGTTCTGCGAGCGGATCGGCGTGGCGAAGTTCAACAGCACGATCGACGTCGCCGTACTGGAAAACGCGGTGCGCGAGCATCTGAACGAAACGGCGCCGCGCGTCATGGGCGTGCTCGATCCGCTGCGCGTCGTGATCGAGAACTACCCCGAGGATCGCGTCGAATGGCTCGACGCGATCAACAATCCGGAGGACCCTTCGGCGGGCGGACGCAAAGTCCCCTTCGCGCGCGTGCTCCACATCGAACGGGACGATTTCCGCGAGGATCCGCCCAGGAAGTTCTTTCGGTTGGCGCCGGGCGCCGAGGTGCGTCTGCGCTACGCGTATTTCCTCAAGTGCGTGTCGGCCGTCAAGGACGGCGAAGGGCGGGTCGTCGAGCTTCGCTGCGTGTACGATCCCCGGACGCTCGGCAACGCGCCGCCCGACGGACGCAAGGTGAAGGGAACGATCCACTGGGTTTCGGCCGAACACGGCCTCGACGCCGAAGTGCGGTTGTACGAGCACCTGTTCCGCAATGCCGACCCGGACGACACGGGGCCCGGCGAGTCGTACCTCGATGGACTCAACCCCGATTCGCTCCGCGTCCTGCGCGGGTGCCGGGTCGAGCCGAGTCTCGCCGAGGCGCGCGTCGGCGACCGGTTCCAGTTCGAGCGGCAAGGCTATTTCTGCCTCGACGACGACTCGAAGCCCGGCTCGCTCGTCTTCAACCGCACCGTCCCGCTCCGCGATACGTGGGCGAAAATCGAAAAGAAGGGAGATTGACCGCATGTCGCTTCTGGTCGTGGGATCGGTCGCGTTCGACAGCGTGCACACGCCGACGGCGAGCCGCGAGCGCGTGTTGGGGGGCTCCGCCGTGTATTGCTCGTACGCGGCGAGCTACTTCACGCCCGTGCATCTCGTCGGTGTCGTCGGCGAGGACTGGCCGGCGGAGCACACCGAGCTGCTTCGCGCGCGGGGGATCGACATGTCGGGCCTGCGCGTCATCCCCGGCGCCGAGACGTTCCGCTGGACGGGCAAGTACCTGCCGAACATGAACGACCGCGAGACGCTGGAAGTCCACCTGAACGTGTTCGCCCAGTTCGATCCGGTGCTCACCGCCCCCCAGCGCGAATGCCCCTACGTCTTCCTGGCCAACGGATCGCCTCGCCTCCAACTCAAGACGCTCCAACAGATGCGGCAACCGCGCCTCGTCGTCGCCGATACGATGGACCTGTGGATCCGTGAGGAACACGACGAACTGATGCGCCTCTTCCGCCGGCTCGACGGCGTCGTCCTCAACGATAGCGAGGCCCGGTTGTTGACGCAGGATGAGAATATCGTCGAGGCGGGCCGCAAGGTGCGCGCGATGGGCCCGAAGTTCGTCGTGATCAAGAAGGGCGAGCACGGGGCGATGTATTTCTCCGAACGGAGGACGATCGTGCTGCCCGCCTATCCGACGCCCCAGGTCGTCGATCCGACGGGGGCGGGCGACAGTTTCGCGGGAGGCATGATGGGGTACCTCGCCGAAAACGGCCGCGACGACCCCGACGCCATCAAGGTCGCCATGGCGTACGGGACGCTCGTCGCGAGCTTCAACGTCGAGGATTTCAGCTTGGACCGGATGCGGCGGATCGAGCGCCGCGCGGTCGACGACCGCATGGCCGAATACCGCGAAATGTTGCGGCTCTGACGCGTCCTTTTCGAAACGGCTCGAACGACGAACCTCCACGAAACGTCCACGAATCGTCCACGCCGCCACGACCGGAACGGGCCGCCCATGTTGCGTACGTTTGTCGCCGTCGAAATCGCGCCGTCGGCACGGCAGCTCGCCGCCGAACTCGCCAAAAAATGCCGGGACTTGGGCGTCGACGCGAAATGGGTCGAACCGGACAACCTGCATCTCACGCTGCAGTTCCTGGGCAACGTCCGGGAGACCGACATCCACACCGTCTTCGCGAGCCTGTCCCGAGCGGTCCGGCCGCTGACGCCGTTCGACGTGGTCTGCCGAGGCGTCGGCGCGTTCCCGCACGCGGACCGGCCGCACGTCGTTTGGCTCGGAATCGACGAGGGGCGCGAACCGCTCGTCGGATTGCAGGCCGTCGTCGCCCAGGCGCTGGGCGAGATCGGTTTCCGCGGCGAAGCGCGGCGGTTCGAGCCGCACGTTACGCTCGGCCGTATCCGCCGCGGCCCGGGCCCCGAACTGGCGGCCTTTCTCCGCGAACACGCCGAGGACGCGTTCGGCGCGTTCGACGTCTCGGAGATCCTCGTCGTCGCGAGCCGTCCGGAACGGCGCGGGCCCCGGTACGAAGTGCTCGGTCGAGCCGAATTGCGGGGCGCGTGAGCCGCGATGCCTCCCGACGCCTCGATTCCTCTTAGCGACCCAGACCGATCCCGGCGGCAAGGCGACCTGTTTTTTAGTCGACGATATGGGAAGGGAACTCGCGCGGATCATGAACTGCTCAGGCAGCAGTTCGTCGTCCAGCGGTTCGTCCTCGGGTTTTCCCGAATCGGTCGACGTCGACATCACGATCCGCACGGCCTACAACGCCGACGGGAATGTGTCGACCATCACGGCGGACAACGCGATTTCGGGCAACCAGACGACCGAGTTCGTCTACGGCACGACGTTGTCGGACAGCGACGTCGCGTCCAGTCTGCTCAAAGTCGCGGAAATCTATCCCGATTCGGTGGACAGCGACGACCGGATCAAGTTCAAATATAACCGTCAGGGAGAAGTGAAGGCGCGGACCGATCAGAACGGCACGGTACATGCGTTCGACTTCGACAAGCTCGGCCGGCAAACGCAGGACCGGGTGACCACCTTTCGCACGCGGGTGCCGTGAACACGAGCACGGCGCCCAAGGCGCAGTACGGTTACGCGAGCGGCAGCGCGAACACGATCCGGCCGACGACGATGACCTATCCGGACGGCCGCGTGCTCACGTACGGCTACGGGACGGCCGGCGGCAATAATGACGCGGCGAGCCGCGTCGAGTCGCTCATCGACGACGACGGTTCGTCAACCTACTTGGCCGATTACTCGTACTTGGGACTGGGCACGTTCGTGGAAGTCGACTACACCGAGCCGGACGTCAAATACACGCTCGTCGGCACGGCGGGCGGCAACGATCCGGATACGGGCGACATCTACCGTGGCTTCGATCGGTTCGGCCGGATCAAGGACAGCTACTGGGTCAACTACGGTGCGAGCGCGGATGCCGACCGGAAGGGCGATCGGGGACGATCGCCCTACGTAGGACGACCGTCCCGGTCGTCCCAGAAATCGCGACAGGACACTCGGGTACGGGACCCGAAGCGAATCCAGGTGTCCTGTCTTGGATCCTTTGACGAGCTCTACGGGTACGACCGCGTCGACAGGCTCCAGGACATGGAACGGGGCCGGCTGGCGGCCTTGAAAAACTCGATCAGCAGCTTGCGGTTCGCCCAGGGCTGGTCCTTGGACGCCACGGGCAACTGGAAGACCTTCCGCGAGGACGACGACGGGACGGGCTGGGACCTGGATCAGACGCGCACAGCCAACAAGGTGAACGAGATCACCGACATCGCCGAGACGCTTGGCCCCTCGTGGGTCACGCCCGTCTACAATCGGGCCGGCAACATGACCACGATTCCCAAGCCCGCCGATCCGACCACGTCGTTCGGGGCGACGTACGACGCCTGGAACCGGTTGGTCGGTATTTCATCAGGCGGCACGACCGTTGCTGGCTACGAATACGACGGCGCCAAGCGCCGGATCGTCAAGAAGGCCTACACATCGGGCACGCTGACGGAAACCCGTCACGCGTACTTCACCGAGCCCTCGAAGTGGCAGGTGATCGAGGAGCGCGTCGACAGCTCCTCGAGTGCCGAGCGTCAATTCGTGTGGGGCCCGCGGTACATCGACGACCTGGTGCTTCGCGATCGCGATACGGACGCCAACGGCACGCTCGACGAGCGTCTCTACGGCATGCTGGACGCCAACTGGAACGTCACAGGCCTTGTCTCGACGAGCGGCACCGTTCAGGAACGCTTTGCCTATTCGGCCTACGGAGAACCGATGTTCCTGGACGCGAGTTTTGGATCGCGATCGAGTTCGAGCTTCGCCTGGGAGCGGCTGATCGCGGGCTACCCGTGGGATGCCGATGTCGCGTGGTACGCCGTCCGGCACCGCGTGTACATCGTGGGGCTGGGGTGGGCGCAGCGGGATCCGGTACTGTATATGAGTGGGACAAACCTGCACGAGTACGTCGGTGATAACCCATCCGTTAGCGTCGATCCCAGTGGCCTCGGCCCTATCCAGACAATCCGCCTGGCCATAGTCAAAGCACTGAAGGGCAAGATTTGCAATCAGCTTTTCTCCTTCTGTATGCACATTGGCCGCCACCGCGATTTCGGGGCAAATGGGTGTAAAGTGTGTCTGACCTTGTATGACACCGTTTGCCTAACGGGCAACGAGCAACTCACAAACAAGATGCTCAACGAGGCCTGCAAGGCCATTTACAAATGAGTCACATTTGAGGGCGAGTCTGGAACCAATTGCCTCATGCGAATCTGGACCATTCAGTCAGAACAAGTGTGGAATGCGTTATGCCGCAGGCGTGTGTTGTACGTCGACGAGGATGCCGACAAGTATGCCGGCTATATTCCTTCCGCGTACCGGTGGCTCCAATCACAGATTGCGAGCAAGCTGGCTGCGTATCGAGGTCACCTGCCTTGGTGGGCATATTGTCGGAAACCCGATCTGCGCCACCATCGACATCTCCGACCGAAAGGCGAAATGGAAGTTAGGTTGGAGCTGGAAATCAGCGACGAATTTGTTGTCCAGTTTCCCTGTTGGGCGTGGCAACGGGTTTTTTGCGAAGACTACTTGGCGCCCACGCGAAAGGAGTACGAGAACTGGAGACGAGAAGTGCGGAGGATCGTTCAATGCGAGGACACTTGGCCGTTACCGCAACCGATGCGGTTGCAATTGGAAGCCAGTTGGCGGAACCTGTTTTCCCCGGAATTGCCCTTGGTGGACTGGGACCGCGACTCGCCCTGGTCGCGTCGCGACGGTATGGAAGCAGTTTTCGAACGACTACGCTATGACGACGTGCAACATGCTACTCTGTTCAAGGGATCGTTCACATGCGGATATACGCGAGCAGCGCGAACACGATCCGGCCCACGACCATAACCTATCCGGACGGCCGCGTGCTCACGTACGGCTACGGGACGGCCGGCGGCAATAATGACGCGGCGAGCCGCGTCGAGTCGCTCATCGACGACGACGGTTCGTCGACGCACCTGGCCGATTACTCGTACCTGGGACTCGGCACGTTCGTGGAAGTCGACTACACCGAGCCGGACGTCAAATACACGCTGGTCGGCACGGCGGGCGGCAACGATCCGGATACGGGCGACATCTACCGGGGCTTCGATCGCTTCGGCCGGATCAAGGACGGCTACTGGTACACGATCCGGCCCACAACGCTGGTCGGTCATGAGGAATCGGATGAGCCCAAATGACCATCGAAGCACATCTCCCCGACAGGTCATCTTTCTTGACCGCGATGGCACAATCAACGTTGATCGAGGTTACGTCTTTCGCATCGACGATTGGGGACTTGGGCCTGGTGCGATCGAAGCCATTCGTGGGCTCCGCGAGGCGGGCTATGCGATTGCCGTCGTGACCAACCAGCCGGGTATCGGTCGCGGGATATTTGCCGAGAGCGATTTTTGGGCATTGCACGAACACGTGCAACAGCAACTCGCCCGCCAGGGCGCATCCATCGACGGCGTAGCCTTCCGCCCCCATTCGCCAGCTGACGGCTTCAAGTGCCGAAAGCCGGCCACAGCCATCCGAGACGAGATCGAGCGATTGCTCGGCGCACCGATCGACATCGCGACCAGCTGGACCGTCGGCGACGAATTGAGCGACGCCGAATTCGGTCGCACGATTGGAACGCAAACCGCACTGATCCGCAGCCAATATTGGCAACCCGCTCAATTACGAGAACGTGTCGACCTCGTCGGCGACAGCTTGCCGATGTGGCCGCGATGATCCGTGTCCTTTCGGCAAGCCTGTGTGACATCGGCGGGGGCGGCGTGCTAGCGTGAACTCCTGGATTTTCGGGAACCTGGGAGGGCTGGGCGATGGCGGGTCGAGCGAGCGTGGCGTGGGGGGCAGATTTGGTTCGAGGGGCGGCGCGGTTTGCCGACTGGCGGCGGGGCCGCGAGGTGGGGGCACGAATTCCCGCGGCGCTCTGGGAATTGGCGGTGGAACTCGCCGCTCGGCACGGCGTGAGTCGCACGTCGCAAGCGCTGCGCGTCGGGTATTACTCGCTTCAGGAGCGGGTCGAGTCGCGAGGTCGAAAGTTGGCCCATTCGTCGGCCGTCCAGCAGGGGAAGTCGCCCACGTTTGTCGAGCTGTCGGCGGCGCCATTTGGCGCCGCGTGCGAATGCTCGATTGAAGTCGAAAAGCCGTGCGGCACGAAGTTGCGAGTTCAAGTTCGTGGTTCGCAGTTGCCAGACCTGACGGCGCTCGGGCGTGAGTTCTGGGAGTCCCGCTGATGCTTCAAGTCACGCCCCACATGCGTCTGCTGGTGTGCGTCGATCCCGTGGATTTCCGAAACGGGATCGACGGCTTGGTGCGCGTTTGTCGCGAGACGCTCGGCGAGGATCCGTTTCGCGGCACGAGGCCGGGGACGCGCATCAAGCTCACCGTGGAGAAGGAGGCCCTGATCGGCCAGCTTCACGCCGAGGACAGGGTACGCAGGAAGTTGACGCGCGATTTCGACTCGCTCGTCACGAAACGCGCGAACAGCTCGTTTATTGAGAAGCTACTTTTTTTCGCGTCGGCCGTTCCGCGTGACCAAACGTGTCGGCCGGCCGGCGATACTTGGCAGTGACGGCGAACGCGGCCTTGCGAAAGGCGGACGGGAATGGTAAGGTATACACGCGTACATCGCTTGTCGATTCGGTTGGGACGGCTGCGGCGTGGGTGTCCACGGGAGAAATGTCGTCCGCCCATCGCGGACGGTTGGCCGGGTTGCGGTTGGCCGATGGAATTCGCATAAAGGAGGTGTTTCGGATGGTGGCCGCGCAAAAGGTGAATGAACGGATGGGAAAACGAAGTCCACGATCGGGAACCGCGGCCCGCGACGGGAAGCCGGCCGCGAACAAGGGCGTCGCTTCGGCGCTCGCCGACAATCCCGCGCTCCTGTCCGCTCTGCAGCAAATCGAAAAGCAGTTCGGCGAGGGCTCGATCATGCCGCTCGGAGCGGACAAGATCGTGCCCGTCGAAGGCATCGCCACGGGCAGCCTGTCGCTCGACCTCGCGCTGGGAGGGCAGGGCATTCCGCGGGGGCGCATCATCGAGATCTACGGCCCTGAATCGAGCGGCAAGACGACGCTGGCCCTGCATGTCGCCGCGCAGGCGCAAAAGCACGGCGGCATCGCCGCGATCATCGACGCCGAACACGCGTTCGATCCGACCTGGGCCAGGAAGCTCGGCGTGCAACTCGACACCCTGCTGGTGAGCCAGCCGAGCAGCGGGGAAGAGGCGATGCAGATCACGGAGATGCTCGTCAAGTCGAACGCCGTGGACGTCGTGATCATCGATTCGGTCGCGGCCCTCGTGCCCAAACAGGAACTGGAGGGCGAAATCGGCGATTCGCACGTCGGCTTGCAGGCCCGTCTGATGAGCCAGGCGATGCGCAAGCTCACCGGCGCCATCGCGCGGACCCGAACGGCCGTCGTGTTCATCAACCAGATCCGCGAGAAGATCGGCGTCATGTTCGGCAGTCCCGAAACGACGCCGGGCGGCCGGGCGCTCAAGTTCTACGCGTCGTGCCGCATCGACGTCCGCCGAATCGGCCAACTGAAGGAAGGCGAGGAGGTCGTCGGTCAGCGGGTGCGCGTCAAGATCGTCAAGAACAAGGTGGCTCCCCCGTTCCGCGTCGCCGAGTTCGACATGATGCACACCAACGGCATCAGCTACGAGGGCGACCTGCTCGATCTGGGCACCGCGCAGAAAGTCGTTTCGCGCAGCGGCGCCTGGTTCAAATACGGCGAGCTTTATCTCGGGCAAGGAAAAGAGAAGGCGAGGCAGTACCTGATCGATCATCCGGAAACGTGCGGGAAGATCCGCCAGGAAGTGCTCGCCGCCCGCGGCCAAAACCCGCCCCATGGACTGGCCGGATCGGGTGAGGGAGAGTCGGCGGAGGCCGACGCGAACGCGACGGTCGATTCCTGATCGTGACTTTGGCCTTGGCGCGAGGTGTCCCGTGGACCGCCGCCCGCTCCGTCCGATGACCGCGTCCGGGCCGCTCGTCGCGCTCGGCGCCCTGGCCTGGGTCGGGATGGGGTTCGGTCCCGCGGCCAACCTGGCCGTTGCGCAAAACGAACCGCCCGCGTCGGCCGCATCCGCCGACGGCGATCCGTTCGAACGGCTCCAAGCTCGCGTGATCGAGACGATCGCATCGGCCGAGGGTTCGGTCGCGGCGATCGCCCGCGTGCGGCGGAACGCCGATCCGGCGCGGCAAGACGAGTCGTTCCCGGGTTCGGTTCCCAATCCGAGCGATCCGGGGTTCGTGCCCAACGAGTTCGGGACGGGGGTCGTGATCGATCCGGCCGGACTGATCCTGACCGCGTACCATGTCCTCGGCAACCCCGAGGAGAACGACTACTACGTGTGGCTCAACCGCGTTCCGTTCAAGGCGGTCAAGGTCCAATCGGTGCGCGCCGCCGATCCGTGGATGGACCTCGCCGTTCTGCACATCGAGGCGACCGATCTCGCGCCGATCCGATTCGGCGACGCCGACGCGGTCAAGAAGGGCCAGTTCGTCGTCGCGCTCGGCAATCCATCGGCCATCGCGCGGGACGGCCTGCCGAGCGCGAGCTGGGGGATCGTCTCGAATCTCGCGCGGAAGGCGGTCTCGCCGGGCGAAGGCGTATCGGAGCAGGGGCGGGAAACGCTGCACCACTACGGAACGCTGATCCAAACCGACGCGAAAGTCGGCCTTGGCACCAGCGGCGGCCCGTTGCTCAACCTGAACGGCGAAATGGTCGGCCTGCTCGTCGCCCTTTCGGCGGGGCCCGTGTACGACCATGCCGCCGGGTTCGCGATCCCCGTCGACGCGCATTTCAAGCGGACCGTCGAAACGCTCAAGTCGGGCAAACGGGCCGACTTCGGGTTCTTGGGAGTCCTTCCGTGGACGCTGACGCGGGACGAGCGGCGGAACGGGATGCGCGGCGCCCGGATCCGCGACGTCGTTCCGGGAACGCCCGCGTCGCGGGCCCTGTTGCGGTCGGGTGACATCATCCTGTCAGTTGACAACCACGATGTCTACGACGATCACGACTTGATCCGTTACGTGAGCGCGAATCCGCCGGAGGCTCAGATCGAGTTGACTGTGCAGCGAGGCCGGGAATTGTTGACCCAGCGCGTGCGCCTGTCGAAAAAGGCGGTCGTCGCCGCGCGGCGACCGATCGCGACCGTCCCGGATCCCGAATGGCGGGGCATCCGGGTCGACTATGTCACGGCGATGGCCGAGTTCCCGACGCGCAGTCACGTCCTGGCCGCGAATCCGTGCGTCGGGGTCATCGAGGTCCAGCAGGATTCGCCCGCATGGCGCGCCGGCATCCGGCCCGGTGATTTCATCGCGACCGTGGGCCGAACGCGCGTCGACCGTCCCGCCGACTTCTTCGCCGCCGTGGACGGTCGATCGGGCGACGTGTCGCTCGGAGTCCTGGTCGACGGGCGCGTCGCCCAGCGCGTGATCGCCGCGCCCTGATCGAATCGCGGGGCAGGGGACCGATTGAAGGAGTTCGGCCCTGTTCCGTATACTTGGCTCGGTTGCCCCAAGTTCCCGGAGCCCTCGGACCGTCGGGTTCCGGAACGGGGCGCGGCGCGTGTCCGAGTCGCCGGTCATGGTGCCCGGAGGCCGCGGTGGGACGATCCGTTTCGATCATTGGGGAGGTTGGCGGAGTGTACGAAAATCTGGCCGTCGTGGGCGCGACGGGCGCGGTGGGGACCCTGGTTCGCGAAATGCTCGGCAAACGCCGATTTCCCTATCGGCGGATCAAGTTCCTCGCGTCGGAACGGTCGGCGGGTAAGGAACTGGCGTTTGGCGGCGAAACGCATCGCATCGAGGCTCTGCGCCCCGAGGCGTTCGAGGAAATCGACCTGGTGATCGCCAGCACGCCCGATGACGTGGCGGCCGAGTTCGCGCCGTGGGCCGTGGCGCGCGGTGCCGTTGTCGTGGATGAGAGCGGCTATTGGCGCATGATGGCCGACGTGCCGCTCGTCATCCCCGAAGTAAATCCCGAGGCGGTCCACGACCATCGGGGGATCATCGCCAGCCCCAACTGCTCGACGACCCAGATGGTCGTCGCGCTCAAACCGCTGCATGACGCGGCGCGCGTCCGGCGCGTCGTCGTCAGCACGTATCAGGCGACGAGCGGAGCGGGGCTTGCCGGGGAACGCGACCTCGATCGCGGCACGCGCGCGGCAATCGAGGGGACCGATTACGCATGCGAGACGTTCGCGCATCCGATCGCCTTCAATTTGATCCCCCAAATCGGATCGCCCAAGCACGAAGGCTATACGTCCGAGGAAATGAAGATGGTGCACGAAACGCGCAAAATCCTCGGCGACGATACGATCCGGGTCTGTCCGACGTGCGTCCGGGTACCCGTGACGAATTGCCATAGCGAGAGCATCCTGGTCGAGACCGAGCGTCCGCTGACGGTCGACGAGGCGCGTCGGCTCTTCGAGGACGCGCCGGGCATCACGGTCGTCGACGACCTTTCGAACAAGCGGTACCCGATGCCCCGCGACTGCGGCGGCCGGGACGACGTCTTCATCGGGCGGATCCGCCGCGACCTTTCGTGCGAGCACGGGATCGCGTTCTGGTGCGTGAGCGACAATCTGCGGAAGGGCGCCGCGACGAACGCCGTGCAGATCGCCGAACTCTTGGTGGCGAGCCAGGTCCGATGCGTTCGCTGAAGCTGACCGTGGCCTACGACGGGACCGCATACGGAGGATGGCAGCGGCAGGCGAACCGGGTCACGATCCAAAGCGAGCTTGAAACGGCCCTTCGCCGCGTGACCGGCGAACCGGTCAAGACGGTGGCGAGCGGGCGCACCGACGCGGGTGTTCATGCCGAGGGCCAGGTGGTCAGTCTCGCGACGAGCACGCGATTGACCAACGACACGCTGCGCCGCGCGGTGAACGCCTGCCTGCCCGAGGCGATCTGCGTGCTCGACGTCCAGACCGCTCCCGATCGATTCCACGCGATTCGCGACGCGATCCGCAAACGCTATCGGTACGAAATCCAGACCGGCCCGCTGCGCGACGTGCCGCGCCGCGCGTTCGTATGGCATGTCTGGTATCCGCTCGACGTCGCCGCCATGCGCGCGGCCGCCGAGTGCCTTGTCGGACGCCATGACTTTTCGAGTTTCGAGACGGCCGGTTCGCCGCGCAAGACGGCCGAGCGGCACGTGACTCGGCTGGAACTCGAAAGCGGTCCCTTTCTCGAGGGCGAACGGATCCGGTTCGACATCGAAGCCGACGGGTTCCTTTACAATATGGTGAGGAACATCGTCGGTTCGCTCGTCGAAGTCGGTCGAGGGCGGCGGCGGCCATCCTGGATCGAGGAGTCGCTGAAGGCGCGGGACCGGCGTGCGGCGGGCACGACCGCGCCGCCCCACGGCCTTTGCCTCATGGGTGTCGACTATTAGCCCCCGCAATCGGACGGCTCCATGCGCGTCGCGCACATCATTACCCGCATGATCGTCGGAGGCGCGCAGGAGAACACGCTCCTGACCTGCCGCGATCTCATCGAGACGTACGGCGACGATGTCCTGCTGATCACGGGGCCCGCGATCGGACCCGAGGGCGACTTGCTGGCGGGGCAGGGGAGTGGGGGAGTCCCATGCCGGCTCATCCCCAACCTGCGGCGCGAAATCCACCCGTTTCGCGACCTGCGCGCTTATGGCGACCTGATCCGGGTCCTTCGCGAGTTCCGGCCCGATGTGGTCCACACGCACAGCGCGAAGGCCGGCGTGCTCGGACGCGAGGCAGCGTGGAAGGTGCGTGTGCCGGCGATCGTGCACACGGTTCACGGCGCTCCGTTCCACGCGTATCAACCGTGGATCGCGCGCGGCCTGTTCCGAGTATGCGAACGGCGCGCGGCGCGCCGATGCCATCAGATCGTCTGCGTCGCGGACGCCATGACCGATCTGCTCGTCGCCCATCGCGTCGCTCCGCGCGCCAAGTGCGTGACCATCCACAGCGGTATGGACACGCGGCCATTCCTCGACGCGAATCGGAACCGGGACGCGACGCGACGGTCGCTCGGTTTCGCCGACGATCAGATCGTCGTCGGAAAGATCGCTCGCCTTTTTCGGCTCAAGGGACACAGCGATGTCGTCGACGCGGCGCGCGGCCTGGTGAGGGCGTTCCCTCGGGTCCGCTTTCTGTTCGTCGGCGACGGAGTCCTGCGCGAAGCATGCGAGCAACGGATCCGCGGCGCCGGGCTCGAATCGTACTTCGTATTCACGGGCCTCGTTCCGCCGTCGCGCATCCCCGACCTGATCGGCGCGATGGATGTCCTTGTCCACGCGAGCCTGCGCGAGGGATTGGCTCGGGCCCTCCCCCAAACGCTGCTCGCCGGGAAACCTGTCGTCAGCTATGACATCGACGGAGCCCGCGAGGTCGTGCTCGACGGAATCACCGGATTCCTGGTGCCTCCCCGATCCATCGCCGGCTTGGAGTCGGCCCTCGCGCGGCTCGTCGCCGACCCGAGCCTCCGCGCGCGATTCGGGTCCGAAGGGAGGAACCGATTCGCGGAACGGTTCGACCACCGTGCCATGACGGGGAGTCTGCGCGATGTCTATGCGCGGCTCCTTTCCCGTGCGGGGGGCTTGGGCTAAACTGGCAAAGTGGATGGCGGCGGTTCGCGGGCAACCGATCGAGGTGCTCGGCCGCCGATGCGTTCCAACGATGGGCATCGGCCGCGCGCCCGGCCCGATTCAAACGACCTTCGCCGGGATCGTCCGTGACCAAGACCCGAGATTTCATCGGTCCCTACCGCTTGGCGCGACTCATCCGCGTCGGCAATTCGTGCGCCGTGTGGGAAGCCGTCAAGGAACCGGAAGGAGAACGGTTCGCGCTCAAGGTCCTCCGGCAGGACCTTCGCGACGACAGGAAGGAGATCAGTTTCCTGAAGCACGAGTACGACGTGGCGCACAAGCTGCGCCATCCCAACATCATTCGAATCCACGATTTCAACAGCGAAGGGAATATCGCCTACCTGGTCCTTGAACTCTACTCCGAGCAAAACATGAAGTTGTCGCTCCGGCAGGGAGTCGACCAGTGGGCTTTCCATGTGCCGAAGATCGTCGAGCAATCCGCCGAGGCCCTTTACCACGTTCACCAGCAGGGATGGGTCCATTGCGACGTCAAGCCGGACAATCTTCTGGTGAGTCCGTCGGGCGACGTCAAACTGATCGATTTCACGATCGCCGAACGCGTCGGCCGGGCGCTGGGAGGTATCCTGGGGTTCGGCAAGAAGGTGATCCGCGGGACGCGCAGCTACATGTCGCCCGAACAGATCCGAGGTACGCGGCTCGACGCGCGTTCCGACATCTACAGTTTCGGCTGCGTCGTATTCGAGATGCTCAGCGGACGGCCGCCGTACACGGGCGTGAACCCCGACGAGTTGCTCGAAAAACACCTGCACGCCGCCGTTCCCACGGTCCAAGCCGCCAACAACAACGTGACCAACGAGGGGGCCGAACTGATTCGGCGAATGATGGCGAAGAAAGCCGATCAGCGTCCCGATACGATGTGGGAGTTCGTGAAGGAGTTTCGCACGGTCCGCCTGTTCAAGAAGCCGCCCCGGCGTCCTGGTTCGTCGAGTGCGGCGACGGACGGCGATTGACGCGCCGTTGGTGGCTCGGAGGTCGCGGCCCCGGTTCGAGCCGAGCGTGCCCGGCGGACCTCGTTTGAGATTTCAGGAGTCGCATCATGGACGCGCCCCCGCCCGGGCTAGCCTTCGAACAGCCGATCATCGACCTTCAGTCGCGCCTTCACCGGCTGACGCACGCGCCCGCCGGTTCGGTATCCGAGGACGAGATCCGCGCGCTCCGGCTCGAACTCGCCGCGACGACCAAACGGATCTACGCGGCGCTCACTCCCTGGCAGACCGTCCAGATCGCTCGGCACAAGGACCGGCCCCAAACGTCGGACTATATCGGTATGTTGTTCGATGAGTTCGTCGAATTGCACGGGGATCGCCATTTCGGGGACGACCCGGCGATCGTGACCGGACTCGCGAAGCTCGATCAGTTCAAGGTCATGGTGGTCGGCCACCGCAAGGGCCGCACGTACAAGGAACGCAGCGCGTGCTACTTCGGGTGCGCCCATCCCGAAGGCTACCGCAAGGCGATGTCCAAGATGCGGATGGCCGCGAAGTACGGCATTCCAATCCTCTGCTTCATTGATACGCCCGGCGCGTACCCGGGGATCGGCGCCGAGGAGCGCGGGCAGGCGTGGGTCATCGCGGAGAACATGTACGAAATGTCCCGCCTCCCCACTCCGATCGTTTGTGTCGTGATCGGCGAGGGCGGCAGCGGCGGCGCGCTCGGAATCGGCGTCGGCGATCGGGTCGGCGTGCTCCAGTTCGCCTACTACTCGGTGATCAGTCCCGAGGGTTGTGCCGGCATCCTGTGGAAGAGCGGCGAATACGCCGAGCAGGCCGCGAAGGCCCTCCGGTTCACCTCGACCGATCTGAAGCGGCTCGGCGTCGTCGACGACGTGATCGAGGAACCGCTCGGCGGCGCCCACCGCGACCATCACCAAATGGCGGCCCGGCTCAAGGTGTATTTCCTCAAGTCGCTGCGCGAACTCGCGGGACGCCCCGCCGAATCGCTCGTCGACACGCGATACGCGAAATTCCGCCGAATGGGCGTGTTCCTCGACGCCTGACGCGCCTCCCGCATGGCCGCTCGCGATTTCTCGCAAGGCCCGTTCCGACCGCCGTTCGGGTCGAACACCAACGTCCGATAATGTTTCTTATGTTCGGTTGGAGCCCCCGTTTTTTCCGCGTTTTCTGGGTTTCCGGGGTTTCCGTTTCGGGGTTTCCCGGCGAGCGAGCGTTCCCGAGTCCGAGCGCGGACGCCGACGATCCGGTTCGGACCGATTCGCGTCAGTTCGCGTCAGTTCGGATCAAAACGCATGCGGAATCGGCCGCCGGTCGAATCGTTCGATTCGGTCGGCCGCGCATCGTTCGGTTGTGAATCGTCCGGCCGAGCGCCGAACGGTCGCTCGCGCTCCGGCGCGTCCTCGGTGGTCCACGTGTCGGCGGGTGCTGGAATGTCGGCGGTCGGCGGGCGGCCGGTCGACGATTCGCGCCGGAGTTCCACTTCGAGCCGGTTGACGTGCGGGAGGACGACCTGGCGCGCTTCGGCCGGAATCCACGAATGGCTCTTCGCCAGCAGGATCGAGATGTAGTGGCCCGATCGGGATTGCACGATCTCCCGCCGCCGGGCTTCGCTTGAGAGCGAGACGGCGAACATCGTGATGATCACGCACAGGACGACGCCCTTGGCGAAGCCGACCATCCCGCCAAGTTGCCGGTCGAATTCCTTGAGCTTGACGCGGTCGAGGATCTCGCTGATGAATCGGAAGGCGATCCAGATCGCCAGATTGCAGGCGACGAAGATGACGAGCATGGCGAGGACGAGATTCCAGGGCGCCTCGGCCGGCATCAGCGGTGCGAGCGTCGCCCGATAGCGGAGCGCCGCCGCGTAGCTCACAAAGACCGAACTCAGCGAGGCGATCTGCCACGCGAGGCCCTTGTAGGCGCCCCACGCCGTGGCCGCGCCGAGCACGCACAACATGAACACATCGTAGTTTTGCATCGGTGGGTTTCCGTTCGAGGGCGTCGGGCGGGAGTATAGCCGGTGGAACTCCGCCGGCGAAGGCCAATTGGCATGGCTCCGATCGGCCGTTTCGGGTATCGTCCCGCGCGAACGGCTCGGCCCTCGAAGGCGCCGCGGAACGCGGAGCGGGGCGCGGGCCGCGTCGCGCCGGCACAGGACGCCATCGATGGCCGATTTCAAGACGCATATCGCGACCAGCTCGGCTTTGGGGCTCGTCTACGCGGGGGCAGGGCACGCCCTCGGAATCCCGCTCACCAGCTCGCTCATCGCCGGAGGACTTTGCGGATTGGCCGGCATGCTCCCCGACCTCGACAGCGACTCGGGCATTCCCGTCCGCGAAACGGCTTCCTTCACGGCGGCCCTCGCGCCGGTCCTGATGATGGAACGGTTCGAACACCTCGGCCTGTCCCGCGAGGAAATGGTGCTCGCCTTCGGCGGGTCGTACCTGGCCATCCGGTTCGGGCTCGCCGAAATCTTCAAGCGATACACCGTGCATCGCGGCATGTGGCACAGCCTTCCGGCCGCGCTGATCGTGGCGGTCATCGGGTACCTTCTATGCGGTTGCCACGATCCGCTGATCCGGTTCTACAAGGCCGGTGCCTTGTTCGTCGGCTTCGTTTCGCATCTTTGGCTTGACGAACTTCACAGCGTGCAGGTGCGCCGAGGCAAACTGCGGGTCAAGAAGTCGCTCGGCACGGCCATGAAGCTCTGGGGAGACAATTCCTGGGCGAATTTCTCGACCTACGCCAAGCTCGTCGTGCTCGTCTTCCTCGCGTTCGGCGACACGCGTTACTTCACAAGGTACTTCGGCGAATACGAACACCGCATCGAGCACACGGCGGGCCGCGCTCTGCGGGACGTCCTCGAACAGGGCCGCGAGTTCCTGCGCTGAACCGAAAGCGGTCCGCGTTCCCCCGCGGCGAGGCGATCGCGGTCACATGACATGATCGTGTCACTTCATCGGGCTCCGCCCGCGGCGTCCTCGGCCAGACGCCGGTAGTAGGCTTCGATCAGACCTTCGTACTTGGGCAGGAACTCCTCGATCGCGGACGAGCGGATTTGTTCGCGGACGCGCGGGGGCAGGTGTCCCCAAACGCGCCGGCCGGCCTTCGCATCGCCAGGCCCTTCGGGAACTCCCGGCGTCTCCGACGGGTTCGCGCCGTCGGGTTGGGGCGACGGCCCGTTCCGCGCCTCCGTCCGCGCCGAATCGCCGTTCCGCGCCGCATCCGACGTCGACGGGGCGCCGGATACGGGCGGCGCGGGGCCGTTCGCGGACATCTGTTCGATCCACCGCGCCAGTTCATCGGCGATCCCGCGCTGCAAGCGCCGCGTCGAATCGGACGCGTCGCGCGCCGCCAATCGGTCTCCCGCCTTCCGCATGCGCGCGCCGAGCGCGTCGAGCGGGTTCGTGATTCCGCTCGGCGCATCGGCCGACGGCCCTGATGATCGACCCGTCTTCGGATCGATCGACGGCCCTGGCCCGCCTCGCGGCCCGTCCGTGGATTCCCGCGCGCGCGGTTCGCGATCGCCATCAAGGCCTTCCAGGAGCTTCGCGTCCACCGGCGGTTTCGGTTGGCTTGTCGCCGGAGCGCGCGGCGCGATCCCCTGCCCCGCCGCGATCCCCTGCCCCGCCGCGATCCAGGCCGCGAACAGGACGCATCGCCCGCATTCGAATCGCCGCGAAATGCGTTTCGCATCGCGGCGGATCCACGACGCTCGATGTCGAATTCCCACGGGGCCTACTCCGGTGCGTTCTTGGACGGGGCCGCCGTCAGGCGAGCCAGCAGATCGGCGAGCGCGGATTGCTCGTTCGCGAGCAACTCGAATTCACTTTGCAATGCGGCCTCGGCCCGCGGATCGCCCAAACGCCGCGCGTGCGACCAGCGGCCGTCGAGTTCCTCGGTGCGTTCGGCGAGGTCGACCTGAAGGACCTGGATCAAGAGCAACTCCCGTTTCGACGGACCCCGCGCCGCCGGCGGCGGAATCGGCTCGACGTCGCCCATCGGATTGTCGGGTCTTGGGGCCGCGCCGCTCGACGCCTTCCATTCCAAGTCCCGCGCGCGGGTCCATTGTTCCAGCCGCGCGAGGGCGCGCCGTTCGGCGAGCTGTGTTGCGGGCCCGGCATCGAGGCGTTCCAGCCCGGAACCGGCGGCCCGCATGGCATCGACGGAAGACCGCAAGGCAAACTCCAGCACGGGCGAATCGCCGAACGGCTCGGCGAGCGCCGCAATCCGATCGGCGAGCGTGCTTTGGCGCGCGGCGAGCGCGCGGAGCGAGTCCGATTGTTCTTGGGTCCACGATTCGTCGGAACGGCGTGACGCATCGAGAGCGCCGGTCGCGTCGATCAACGCGCGTTCCTCGACGACGCACGGATCAAGCCGCGCGTCGAGCTCGGCGAGCGACGCATCGCCCGCGGATCGGAAGTCTCCGGCGGGAGCCCCTTCCGGTCCGGCGGCGGAGCGAGCCAGCGCATGGGCGATCGAGGCGAGTGCATCCGCCGCGCGGCGCTGGTTCTCGAGAGCGCGGCCGAGGCGATTGGATTCGAGGTTTTCCGCGCCGTCGCGCATGGCCATCACCGGACTTGCCGAGTCCGCGATTCGCAGGGCCTCGTCCAACGTGCCGGCGGCCGTCGGATCGGACGTCGCCATGCGGTCGCGCCCGGCCCGCATGTCGGCGCGCACGGCATCGAACCGGTTGCCGAGTTCCCATTGTCGCCCGGAGAGTCGCCGGAGTTCCTCGCGTTCGGAATCCGTCAGATCATCGACGCCGCGCGCGATCGATTGTCGCCGCAGTCGGGCCGTTTCCGCAAGCAGCGTCTCCTGGTCCCGGCGCAGCGCTTCAGCCCGTTCGGCGAACCGCCGGTACCCTTCCCATTCGGACCACTGGGAGGCGAGCCGATCAAACTCGGCGATGGCCACGTCCTGCGCCTCGCTCGTCGCGGCGAGCGACGCCGCGAGGTCCTCGTTCGGCGGCGCATTCCGGTCGGGATCCGGATATGCCTCAAGGGCCGAAGCCAATCGTCGCTCGATGACGGGGAGTGTCGATCGCGCGAGGTTCTCCATCGCGGACTCGATCCCCGCGATTCGGCGGTAGAGGCTGGAGCCATCGAGTTGATTCCGATCCAATTCGCGGCGCAGCGCGGCGGTCCGTCCGAGCAGGCCGTCCGAGTCCGATGCGATCCGCCGGGCGACGTCGCGCTGATTCCATTCGGCCGATCGAAGTTGATCCCGACCCTTCGCGGTCGCCGTCGCCTCGGCGCGCGACGCGCGATCGACGGCGCCGACGGCGTCGCGCGATTCCCGCTGCGCGGCGATGGCCCGCTCGAGTTCCGGGAGGAACTCGGCGAGACGCCGTTCGATGCCGTCTTCAAGATCGTCCGGCGCGACAACCGCCACACGCGCCGGTTCGGTCTCGTTCGTTTGCGACTTGAAGTCGGAGACCCGGATGATCCATTCGACAATCTGGCCGGGCTCGACGCCCAGTGACTCGATCGGCAGTTCGCAGGCGAGCGCGCGTTCATCGGCGCGGGTTGTGCCGTCGGGATCGACGGCGACGCGCGGCGCATCGGCTCGGAAGAGCACGATCTCACGCTCGGCGAAATCCCCCGAGAGGCCGCGGACGACGAGCACCGCGTCGCGCAGCGCCAAGTCGTCGGCGGCGCGCGCGTCGATCGTGAGTACGGCGCGCTGCGTAACGGTTCCGGTCCGTGCTCCCCGCGACGTCGTCGTCACGTCGGGCGGACGATCGGGGAAGACGACGACGTTCCACGGGGATGTCGACGCGGTGACGCCATCGTCCGATGCCAGTTCCCACCAGTAGCGTCCGGCCCGCGCCACGATCGCGGCGCCCGAGCCCTCGCCCGGCCATTGCCAAACGGCGGTCGACCCGGGCACGCCGCGAGCGATCGGCGTTCGATCCTCCCGCACGGCGACATCGACCGGATCGGATCGCCATCGGATCGTATCGACACCCCGCGACAGCGATCCGCGGACCGTGACGGCCGAACCTTCGAGCGCGCGGATGGGTCCGTTCGAAAGGACCGGCGGCAAACCGGAGTACGCGGGAGGGACCACCCGTACCTCGATCGACGCGAGTTCCGGCGGAGGCACGACGTCGACGCGGCGCCATGGCATCGCTCGGTCGTCCCCGCCCTCGGCCCGGTAACGAAATGACCGCGCGATGTTCATGACGACGCATTCCATCCGGTCATCCACGCGTCGCATCGGATCTCGGACCACCGCGGACTCCTTGTCGCCGTCGTGCCAGATCGAGAGCACGACCGACGAAGGAAGGCGATGGTTGGCATCGATCACCACCGCTCGGAAATCCTGGCCGAACGCGATTCGGGATGGGGGATCGACGAACGCGAGTTGCTGCCGCCGGGGCCAGTCGAGTTCGCGCCATGGCAGCGCGAGCCGCTGCGCGGCGAGCCACGCCGCGTCGGGCCGGTGCGCGCCGAGTCCGGCCATGAGGAGGGTCGTCACGGCCAGGATCGCGAGCGGACGCGACGCGCGCGACCAACGGAGGATCCGCCGATCACCAAGCGAGCCGGCCTCGCGGAGCACCGATTCGATGTGGGACTGCCGAAGTCGCGGGGAGCCGCACGCGATATCGGTCGACGGCACGTTCAGGAACGCGACGGCGCTCGAGAGACGGTCGCCCCACTCGGGAATCACCCCTTCCATGCGCCGCGCGATCGCGAGATCATCGGGCCGAGCGCGGAACACGGGCAAGACCTTGCGGACCCACACGAAGCAGACGACGGCAAGCACGCCCGCCGACAAGGCGCACCGGCCCCCCAGGCGTTCTCCGCGCGCCGCGAAGTCGAACAATGCGGCGGCGGCGAGCACGCCGAGCGTCATCGCGAGGAACAACGACCATGCCCGCACCCATTGAACGATCCGCGCCTTTCCGCGGACGCGCCGAACGAGGATCAGCAGCGGATGCGACATCGATCGTTTCCATCGTGGGAACGGCGTAAGCCCGTCCGCGAGTCGGCACGCGGCGCGAACCGGCGCATGCCATTATAGCATTCCCGCCTTTTTGCGAAGCAGCCACTCCGCGGCGAACAGCGCGACAAGGAGAGCCGGCCAAACGGGCGCGTTCCAGATCGGGCGGGGCGGGAGCGACTGTACCCTCACATGGCGCCCCTCGGGAAGCGCATCGAGCAAGCGCCGCGCGGCCGCCGTCGAATAATAGGCGCCGCGCGAGCGGCTCGCCGCTTCACGCAGTTCGTCGAGGTCCATTTGCGCGCGGGCCGACTCCCCCTGCCCTCCCTCGATCGTGAAACGGACCGACGGCGGCGTGTCGGCGGACGCGGGAGTCGCGAGCCATGCTCGATAGTCGCCGACTCCAAGCCCCGAAATCGACGCGTGGAACAGGCCGCGCCGCCGCGCGTCCCGCGCCAGGGTCACGGCGCTGCGCGGACCGTCCACTTGCTCGATGCGAACCGTCACTCCCCCCTCCTCCGCAGGCGCGCGCCGCTCGTCCATGAACCGCGCCGACATCTCGATCGGTTCGCCGACCGGATAGGTCGGCCGGTCGGTCCGAAGCTCGATCCCGCCTCCCTCCCCGGCCGATTTGCCGCGGCTGAGATAGCGGAGCGTTTGGAGCCAAAACCGATCGTACTCGTCCGAACCGTCGGGATGCCGCGCGAGCCGATGGAATTCGTCGCTGAGCACCATGACGACCTTGCCGGCTCCGACAAACCGCGTCACGACCGCCGGTCGGACCGCGCCGCCGGGTCCGTGTGCTTCGACGAGCACGCGCGCCGCGGGCCGCAGCGCCCGCGCATCGACCAACCAACGCAAATCGGGGAATCCGTCCCACGACGGCGTCTCGTCGGGACGCGTCCCGAGTTGCACGATCGGATGCTCGCGAGCGAGCGGGCTCGGCGCGATCCGCCACCCTCCCGCCAAGACTTCGGACGGCGACGGCGCCGACGCGGATTCCATGTCGATCGGAATCAGCTCGTCGATCGGTGTGCCGCGGTAGGCCCACGGCATCGATCGGGGACCGCAAACCAGGACGAGCCCGCCTCCCCGCTCCTTGACGAACGCGGAAAGCTGTTCGAGCAGCGGGCGCGTGAAATACGCTTCGTCCGCGTCCCCCATCACAATGACGTCATACCGGAACAGCGCGTCGCGGTCGACGGGAAAGGTCGACACGGCCGCCGCGTCGATCGCCGGATACTCGGCGTCGGATTCCTGCAGCACAACGGCAAGCTCGACCGCCCTGCGCGCCTCCGATCTCCGCGCGGCGAAACCCCGTTCGAGCGTGCTCTTCAATTGCCGGTAATCGAAACTCGGATAACCCTGCGCGTAGAGCACTCGGATCACCTCGTCGCGCACCCGCAAATGCCGCTCGACACGGTTGTTCCCCGGATTGATGTCCTCCGTGCCGACGTCCACTTCGATCACCAGGTCGAGATCGCCGATTCGCTCGGGGCGGAAGGCGAGCGGGACGCGCATGGATGCCGCATCCTCGGTCACGGCGAGCGACTTTTCGGCGAGCGGCTTTGGAGCCGTCTTGTCGCGGATCCGCACCGTCAAGGATCGGTTCCCGCAGCCGCCGGCGGCGACCCGGACATCGAACTGCGCCACGTCGCCGATAAACACCGAATCGTCGGCGATCACATCGCTGATCCTCGCGTCGATCGCCGTCCGCTCGCTTCCCACTCCGACGATGTGGAGCGGGATTTCCCTGCGGCGAGCCTCGTTGGCCGCCTCGCTCAGCGACTGCCCGTCGGTCGTGATCCCATCGCTCAGCAATACGACGGCGGCGGTGGGTCGACCGCGTTGGCCGTCGATCGCCGCCCTCAGGCCTTCCCCCAATCGGCTCGCGCCATGGCGCCGACTTCCCGCCTCGATCGTCCATGACGCGACGTCCGCGCCGCTCGCCGCGATCGGGTCGCCATCGCGCACGCTCGATGCCGGCTCCCCGGCCCCCGAGAGTTCTTCATCGTTCGAGTCTTCCCCACCCGGTCGCGCCCCAAACGACGCGTCGCGCAGGTCGGCGGCCACGCGATAGAGCCTGATTCGGTATCGGGCCGCGAGTTGATCGAGCCAGTTGTCCCCGGATCGCGACAAGACGTGTTTCACCCATTCGAATCGCGGGATCGCTGTCGGTTGGGGACCCCTCGCGCGCGGTGCGCGCTCGACATCCGAGACCAACATGCTCGACGAATCATCGATGATGAGCACGAGATCGGGCATATCGGTAAGGTCGGTCGCGACCTGCCATCCGTACGCGAGGACGAAGACGAGCAGCCATGCCGACACACATCGCAAGAATGCTCCCGCGATCCGAGCTCGACGCGACGCCTTCTCGCGCGCGTAGGCCGCGAGGATCCACACGGTGGCGAAGCCGGCGGCGAGCAGCGTGCCCCACACGGGCCATGGGCACGTGTGGACGAGCCGATGCGCGACTCCGGGCGGCGAACCCGCAAAGCGGTCATGGACGAGTTCCCACAGCGCCGTCATGATCGCCCCGCTCCAAACAGACTCGCCAGCAGGCATTCGACGAGCACGATGGCGAGGACGGCGGCGAGCAGACCGCGCGCGGCCGATCGCGGCTCCCCTCCCCCTCCCCCTCCCCCGCCCGATACCTCGCCATGACCCTCATCGGTCGATTCCCTCGCGAAAATCGAAGGCATTGCCGCGGGATCGACGCGATCGAGTACGCCCTCGGCCGTATCGACATTCGCGCAGTACGGAATCCCCGCGTCCGGCTTCCCGTCGGGCGCCACGCGATAAACGCCGCTCCACGTCACGGGACCATGCCGCCATGCCGGTCCTCGGGACGCATTCGAACGCCCTCCGTCGACATCGAGCCAAGCGGCGTCTCCCTTGGGATCGATGATCCGGAGCCGCGGCGCGCCGGGCTCGCCGATCGACTCGGACTCAAACACGCCGCCGACCTGGACCTCGCGATGCGCATCGGCGGATCGCAGTACGAGGGCGAGCAGTTCGTGGACAATGGGCGGGAAGCTCGGCCATGTCGGAAACTCGGTCCACAGATCGGCGGTCGCTGTGCCCGCGGGCGCGGGTGACACACTACTGCCGAACAGGAACACCCGACCTCGACCGTAGTCCTTCTCAACGAGAATCGGCTCTCCGTTATCCAGACCCAGCGCCACGCGCGACCCGGTCGTGCCCGTGGGATCAAGGCGGAAATGGCGCTGGATGGGGACCGTCAGCAGGCCGGCGCGCTCGTGCGATCGGAACGGTTTCACGAGCGGATGGCGGTATTCGAGCGGATCGAGTGAATGGACTCTATCGGCCTCGACCGATCCGAGTCGAGCGGGAAGCAGGGCTCGGCCACGCTCGCCGTCGTGAAGGAGCTCATTGTATCGATCGGTTTGAACCTGATCGCCGAGGAAGAAGACGAGGCCTCCGCCGCTGTCCGCGTAGCGCCGCAGCGACTCGACTTCCTCGCTCTGAAACGTCGGGACATTGCACAGGAAGATGCACGCGTACGGCCCCAGATCGCGATCGACCAGGCCGGACGGCCCCGCGGTCTCGCAACGCAGCCGCGCGGGCTCGACGCCGCTCGGTTCGATCGCGATCGCCACATACCGCGCGGCTCCCGGCGCGCCTTCGACGCAGAGGACGCGGAGCGAATCCCGCACACGAACGCTCGTCCATCGGTGGTTGTCGATGTCGAGCGGGTCCGCGCCCGCGATGCGCAGTTCGACCGCGTAGTCGCCCGGTTTCAAGAAACGGTGCGAGAACGCCAATGTCTCGGTTCCGGATGTGAGGTCGACGTCGGCTTCGTGAACGACTTGGCCGTCGACCAGCGCGATCGCGCGGGCGCGTCGAGGGTGATCGGTCGACAACCGGCGGATTTCGGCCAGGAACCGAGCATCCTGGTCGGGCGTCACGAGGGAATGGGCGAGTTCCAGTCGGGTCACCGCCGCGTTGCGCCATGCGGGCTCGCCCACTTCGACCAATTCGATCGGAATTTCCCGGGCCCATGCGTCGATCCGCCTCCGCACGCCCGGCGAATCAAGGTCGCTCCAGGTGGTCCGCTGCAGGTCGCTGAACACGCATATCCTCGTTCGCGTCAACCGGGGGTAGCGTCTTTTCGCGCGCGTCGCGATCCGCCGCGCGGCGTCGAGCGCATCGTCGAGCGACGCTCCGCCGTGGAGCGGTTCAAGGCGCTCGAGTTCGCGCAGAACGTCCGCGCGGTCGAACGCCGGCTCGGCGATCCGCGTTTGGGCCGGAGCTCCCATCGCGACGAGCGTGAAGCCGTCTCCGTCCGCGGCCGCCTGAATGCGATCGCGGGCGAGCGACTTGGACTCCTCCAAGAGACTCCGTTCGGACGCGTGATACGCCATCGAGTACGAAACGTCGATCACGAAGACCCAGTGCGTTTTCGGGCCGGTCGCGCGGTGGTCCGTCGAGCCCGAGCCGCGCGATCGCGGGTCGGCGAGCGCGACGGCGAGAAGGGCCAGCAGGGCCATCCGCAGGATCAGCAAGAGCCACTGTTCGATTCGCATGCGGCCCGCACGCCTGCGCATCGCGGCCTCGAGGAACCGCATCGCCGCCCACGGGGTCTCGCGATACGTCCGGCGCCGGAGCAGATGGACGGCGAGCGGGACGAGAGCCGCCGCGCTCCAGCCCAGCATCGGGCCGCTCGCCAATTCCCACCATCCCCACAATCCCTCGACCTGTTCCATCCGAATGATGCCTCGTGCCGCGGCGCCTCGATCGGTCAGCGCAACCGATGCCGGCGACCCGTCAGGTATCGAGCCAGCACCTCGTCCAGCGGCCGATCCGTTTCCACACGCTCGTAGTCAATCGACCATTGCCGGCATCCGGCCTCCAATTCCCTCACGTACCGATCGAACTCGTCGAGGTACGCGCGGCGAATGGCGCGCGCGTCGACGGGAATCCGGATCGGTTGTTCGAGCCCGCGAAAACGGGTCGGGTCGTCGAACGGAAACTCGGCCTCCGCGCGATCGAGCAAATGGAACGCGATGACGTCGTGACGGCGATAATGGAAATGTTTGAGCCCCGCGAGCACCGACTCGGGCGCGTCGAACAGATCGCTCAGCAACACGACGACGCCCCGCGTTCGGAATCGCTCGGCCAATTCGTGGAAAACGGGGCCCGCCGCCGTTTCCCCGGCCGGCTCGGTCGCCTCGAGCAATCGGACGACGTTGCGAAGATGGGCCGAACCGCGGGCGGGCGCGAGGACTTTCCGTATCTTCGCGTCAAACGTGACGATGCCGACCGCATCCTGTTGTTCGAGCACGAGCCAGGCGAGCGCGGCCGCGGCGCACTTGGCGTAGTCGAGCTTCGAGAGCGGGGAGTCGGGACCTTGATACGCCATGCCCGCGCTCGCGTCGAGGACGAGATGACAGACCAGATTCGTTTCGTCCTCGAACTGCTTCGAATAGAGCTTGTCGGTGCGGCCCAATACCTTCCAATCGACATAGCGCAGGTCGTCGCCCGGCGCGTACTCGCGGTGCTCGGCGAACTCGATCGAGAACCCGCGCTGGGGACTTCGATGCAGGCCGGCCACGAACCCCTCGACGATTTGCCTCGCGCGGAGTCGGAGCCCCTTGAGCCTAGCGAGTGTCCGCGGATCGAAATACGTTTTCGAGTCCTGCACGTTCCGCCTCGTCGTTCCCGTCCGCGGGAGTCGTTTCCAAGAGTTGTTCGATCAACGCCTCGACGGTGACTCCCTCCGAGTCCGCCGTGAAATTCGTCCTGATCCGGTGGCGCAGCACGGGCGGAGCCACGGCGCGGATGTCGTCGAGACTGACATAGTGCCGGCCCTGCAGGGCGGCCCGCGCCTTGCCCCCAAGGACCAGGTATTGGCTCGCCCGCGGGCCCGCGCCCCACATCACGTATTGTTGGATGAACGGCGCGGCGTCGGGCTGGTTGTGGCGCGTGCGCCGAGCGAGGCGGAGCGCGAACCGCGCGACGTGGTCGGCGATCGGGATCCGCCGCACGATCCGCGTCAACTCCGCGATGCCGGGCCCGTCGAGCGTTCGGTCGGGCCGAGGATGCAGGTCGGCCGTCGTCCGTTTCACGATCTCCAGCTCCTCGGCCTCGCTCGGATAGTCGACGAGCACGTGGAACATGAATCGATCGAGCTGCGCCTCGGGCAAGGGATAGGTGCCTTCGAGTTCGAGCGGGTTCTGGGTCGCGAGGACGAAGAAGGGATCGGGGAGCGCGTGCCTTTTTCCGCCCGCCGTAACCTGGTATTCCTGCATCGCCTCGAGCAAGGCCGCCTGCGTTTTCGGAGGCGTGCGGTTGATCTCGTCGGCGAGGATCACATTCGCGAATACGGGCCCCGGGACGAACCGATAATCCCGGTCACCCGTCGCCCGATTCTCGCGGATCACCTCGGTCCCCGTGATGTCGGCGGGCATCAGGTCGGGCGTGAATTGGATTCGGTTGAAGTCGAGCGTGAGGGAGTCGGCCAGGGTGCGTATGAGGAGCGTCTTGGCGAGTCCAGGGACGCCGACGAGCAGGCAATGGCCCCGCGCGAACATGGCGATGAGCAGTTGCTCGATCGTCCGCCGTTGGCCGACGACCATCTTCGAAAGCTCGCCTACGATCCGCTGGTAGGCGGCGCTGAGTCGCTCGACGGCTTGGGCGTCGTCATCGGGAAGCATGGAATACCGCGTATGCAAGTGGAGCGTCCGATCGTCGCGATCGGCGACGTTCCATGCTACACCGCCCCCAGCCACCGTCGCCAGACGGCGACGAAAGTAACGCGAGTGGCGTGACGAGTGCGACACCCGCGCGGGCTTTGGCCCACGATACGGCATGTCCGGGGGTTTTGCCCACGCCCAAACTTCCGTGGGAGGTGATTCGGCGATCATCATGTGGAATCTAGACCCTCCTCCCGGCTTTCAAGGTTTGAGAGAAGACATCCCGCTGCGCGTCTATGAGGAAATACTGCCCCATTGGCGACGGCACGACGCGACGTACTTTGTTACGTTCCGGCTTGGAGATTCGTTGCCTCACGCCAAACTGCGCGAGCTTCGCGGTCTGAAGGCCGAATGGGAACGTAAACACCCACCTCCGCGAACGAGACGTATGTACGAGCAACTTGCTCGCAACCTCGGCGCTCGTGTCGAATGATGGCTCGATGCCGGCCATGGCAGCTGTGCCCTACGCCGCAGGGATCTGGCACAGCTCTTGGTCAACGCGATGCACGCCGATCACGACACGTCGTATGAACTTGGATGTCATGTCGTAATGCCCAATCATGTGCATGTCGTGGTACGACCGTTGGTGCCGTCGGAGAAGGACTTGGAGGAAGTGTGCCGATTGTGGAAAGGTCGCTCGGCAAAGGACATCAATCTGGAATTGGGACGGTCAGGACCACTTTGGCCGCGCGAGAGTTTCGACCGAATCATCCGCAATGAGGAACATCTTTGGAATGAAATTCAGTACATCGGCAAGAACCCGATCAAAGCACACTTACCTCGAAACTCGGTTCCCTTGTGGATCAATGCTACCAGGCGCGGATGGCGGCGAGTTCGGTTGCGCCGGCGACGAGCAGGACGTGGTGCGCGGCGACGAGGTTCCCAGGCTGAATGCCGTAGACCGACCAGACTCGCGGCATCGCGGCGGGCCATGCCTGCCACTGATCGCCGATCCGGCGAGGCTGCCAAGCGAATCGGTAGAGTGCGTCGCGCGTCGGCCAGTAGATGCCGTCGGCCGCGAGGAGCCCCCGCCCGTAGCCGCGCGGCGAAGGTCGCGCGAAGCCGCTGCGCCCGGGCGTCGTTCCCGAGGTCGGCGGGAATCGGCATCGCAACGCGCCCGTTCGCAGATCGAACCAATACAGGCAGTCGCCGCTCGCGATCACGTCGTCGTCGGTAACGCCCAGGATGTGGACGATGTCGGTCGCCGTTTCCGCCGAACTCGCCCATAACAATTGGCCCGAAACGGCGTCGAGCGCGAATAGGCGGTCGCTATCCATCGGAGCGGCGAACATTCGGTTGTTCGCCACAACGGGAGGCGTCAAGGACCGCTGGAAATGCAACGCGGGCGGCTCGCCCGCCGTGCCCGCGAGCGCTCGGCGCGGATACGTCGCGATCCATCGCAACGTCCCGTCCCGGGCACTCAGCGCGGCGAGCATGCCCAGGTTCGAGTTCACATAGACGGTTCCGCGCTCGAGTGCGAGCAGCGGATGAAAAACTTCGTTCCAAGGCGGTCCTGCCGTCGGTTCCGCGGCCCCGATCGCTCGGCGCCAGACACGGCGTCCGTTCGCAAGGTCAAACGCCGCCACGAGCAATTCCGTTCGAACCTCGCCGTGCCGTCGCATGCCGACGTAAAGACGTCCTTCCGCGCAGACGGGCGTGCCTTCGAACGCCCAATCCGCGCCGTCGGGCTCGATCGGAAACCCCGCCCGCAAACGTCCCTCGGCGGCGAGATCCGCTCCGACGATCACGCCGGGCGGACGTGGTTCGGCCGCGGCCCCGTCGTGCCGACGCGAGACGGGCGAACCCATCCGGGCCAGAATGGCATCCGAACCGACGGTGACCGTGTAACGCACCGTTCCGATCCGCCGCCCGTCGCCGACCGCGATGCTCGGCGTCACGTCGGTATGCTCGTGGAACACGCCCGCCGCCGTCGGCTCGATCGGCACGTCGCTTGACCGCATGTCCGCGAACAACGGGCGTCCCGTCCAAAGATCGACCGCGCGGAGTGATTCGGGCTGGGCGACGAAGACACGTCGTCCGACGATGACCGGGAAGTACGGGAGGATCCCATCGGAGGACTCGGCGATACGCGGTCTGTTCCCCGCCACGCCGTCTCCCCCGTCATCGACGCGGGGCAGGGCGAGTTTCCAAAGCGGTGGGCCTCCGATGTCGAGCCCGTGCGGGACGCGATGCGATCGCGCGGGCTCGCCCGCGAACGTCGGCCAATCCTCCGATGGATTCGGAAGACCGGACGCGGCGGACCGTTCCGATTCCAGGATATCGGCGACAAGTTCGCTCCACGGGCCGTCGCGTCCCGCGATCGCCCCCCTTTCGCCCGGATGCGCTCGGTCCAACACGGTCCGTTCGCGCTCGGCCCCCGCCCAATCCCGTTCGGCGATCGAAACCAGGGCCAAGCGGGCGCGGCATTCGGCGAGTGACAGATTGCTGTCAGGATAGGCGAGCCACGCGGCGCTCGGTTCGGCTCGCCGATCGGCGTCGAGCCACGCGGTCCAGGCGTCGGCCGCGTCGGGATCGGGGATCGTCGGCCCGATCGGCCGTCCGGCGGGAATTCCGGTCGCCGCGGCGAGCCTCGGCGATACGCGCAGCGCCGGATGCAGGCGTTCCCACCAACGCCGGGCCTCCGCGAATTTCCCCTGTTCGAAGAGGATCTCGCCCAGACGGGCCGCCGCGTCGTCGCCTCGCGACGCCAGGAAGTATTTTTCGGCGAGCGTTTCGAGCCGTTCGATGTCGCGCGTCGATTCGGCTTCGCGCCAAAGCCGGTCGGCCGCGTCGTCCACGGCGCCGCGGTACGCGCGCAGCGCGTCGGGGCCGGCCGCATTCCAACGCGCCAACAGCGAATGGCCGTACTGAACGACGGTCATGTAGCGCGTCAGCGGCGCGTCGGCCGCGTCGGGAACGGCGATCCACCGCTCACCATCGGAATCCATCACGCGCCGCAGGCTGTCGACCGCCTCGGCCCACCGACCCGCATCGACGAATCGGCGCGCTTGCCGCAGATGGGCGAGCGATTGAGGGCCGACTTCGTCGACCGAGACCACCGGTCCGGAAGGGGGCGCGGGCTGCGTTTCCCGCGGCGGCTGCGCCGCGCCCGCGGAAGACGCCCCCGCCGCTAACGCCGCGCGAACCAGGACCACCGCGATGCACGCCCTGGTCCGCCAAGGCCCGCGTCTACCGACCATATCCCTCGACGATCCTCCCCACCGCAAACAGGGCCGATCCAAAAATGAGCATCAGGAGCATCTCTCCCAATGCGATCTTCTTTCCCAGCGCGTCGGTCAATTGCATGACCATCGAAAGGGGAAGCAAGACCAACGCGACGACCTGCATCAGTTTTCCAAGCGAACGCATGGCCGCCTCGATTCCCTCCCGTGACCGCATCCGCGCGAAACCCCGTACGCGAAACCCCGTACGCGAAACCCCGTACGCGAAACCCCGTACGCGAAACCCCGTACGCGAAACCCCGTGTCCAAGGGCCGTGGGGCCGGGCTCGGCCCCACGCGAACGGCGACACGGCCCGCGCCGCGCTTCGGAGTCACGCGCGAAGTTCCGCGACGGCGTCCGCGGAGGCCGATAGGGCCGCCGTCCGCCGCGCGCGGCATACCTCCCAATAGAAATAGGCACTCAGGCCGCCAAGGATCGCGAACGGAGCCGACATCATGAACAGGATGCTCCAGAAATACCCGCGCATCAGGTTCAGACCGTTGTCTCCCGCGCCGAGCATGTCGCGGCAATTCGGACATGCGAGGACCGGAACGGCGACAGCCGAGCACGCGGCGAAAACCACGAACTCCGCCAACCTCCGTGCAAACCGACTCCCGATTCCCCGCACCGTTCGTCTCCGCATGACCCGACTCCCGATCGACTCAACCGTTCGTATCATACAGGTGGTACAGCATCGCGTAAACGACGATCCCCGTCACGGAAACATACCACCAAACGGGGAGCGTCCATCGGGCAAGCCGCCGATGGGCGGAACGCCGATCGAGGATGCCGAGGACCGCGGTCGCGACGGCGAGGAACGGCGTGGCCGCGGCGAGGACGGCGTGCGTCGCCAGAACGAACAGATACACGGCACGCGCCGCGGACGGCGCGTCCGGAGGAAACCGGCGGCTTCCCCCGATCGCCATATGGTGGATGGCGTACCCGACGAGGAAAAGCAGCGAGACGCCGAGCGCTCCGAGCATCGCGGTCCGATGCGCCCGCTCACGGCCCGCCCGAATGAAAACCGATCCCGCGACGAGCAGCATCGCCGCGATCGCGTTCAATCCCGCGTTGATATGGGGGAGAACGGCAATCATCGAGTCTCTTGAGCGTCCCGCGACGCGTCTTCCGATCCGATCGACTCGCCCGAGTGCTGGGCCGTCTTCATCACGGGCGTCACATCGGCGGGTGGTTCGGTTTCGGCGAGCAGGAGATCGAGCATCGCGCCGAGATCCTTCAGCCGGGCCTTGTCGTGCCAATCGAAATGGCCTCGCACGTTGCCCCACTTGTCGACCGCAAGGAACCGGTCCATGTGTCCCCGCTCGTCCACCCACACGCGAAAGAACTCCGTTCCGACTCGGCGGATATACGCGAGATCTCCGGTGAGGAAATACCATGCGTCCGGAACGGCGCTGAACGATTCGGCGTATTCGCGGAGCTTGGCGGTGGTGTCCGTTGTGGGATCGCACGTGATGCTGACGATCTTCACCCCCTTCTTGGCGAATTCGTTTTGCAGAGCCATCAACTCGAGATTCTGCGTCCGACAGCTTCCCGGACAACTGGCGAAGAAGAAACTGCCGATCCAGACATGGCCGAGTAGATCGCGGCTTCCCATCGCCCGGTCGGTCCGTTCGGTCAGCGTGAACTCCTTGAGCAGCGGTTGATCGCTTCCCGGAGGCGCGTCGGCGACGGCCAAGGTCTCGACCGGCAAATCGCGGTTCCGCTGCGCCAAACGGACGGCCGTCCAAACGGTCCCGGCCCCCGCGAGGATCAGCAGCGTCGCCAGCCAGACAATCACACCTCGACTCATTACCCGGAACTCCAATCGCGTGACACGGTTCGTTTTTTGGGAGGCGCGGCGGACCGTTTCGACGACCGCCTGATTGGATTATTGGCCACCCTCGTGTCGGAAACAACTCCATGGCGACTTGTCGCACGGTTTCAGGCGTTTAGCGCGGTGGGTCGACGGCGGGTCGCGGCCGATGGGGCGCGGGCCCGTGTTCATCGCCCGCATTCCCGACTCGGGGCCGGGCCGCGTTGCGCAGCCGCTCTTCCGAATATTTCCGTGACCGCAACCCGATGTCGGGGATGAGCAGCGCGATCAGCAGGAGGCTCATGATCGACGCGGGGATCGTCAAGACGTATTTCCAACGGGTTTCCCAGATCAGGTGCATGAAGAACGAGATCACAAGCAGTGCTTTCACGCATGAAATGGCCATCATCAACGGCCACCGGATCGCGGGCGCGTCCGCCGCGAGGCGGAACGTCAGATAGGAACATGCCGTGAGCAACAGCAGGCCGCCGAATACGAAAAGGAACGTCCGAAGACCGGCGCCGGAATGCGAGCGCTCCGCGTGCGCGTCGCTCGAAGGAGTCGCCGCGTGCGGCGCGTTGGGGACCGACATGGCATCCTCACGAATACAGCATGGGGAACAGGAAGATCCAAACGAGATCGACAAAATGCCAATAGAGGCCGGCGTTTTCGAGCAATCCCGCGCGCCGCGCGTCGAGCCGGAGGGGTAAGGCGAGCGCGAACACAAGGAGTCCCACGAGCACATGGAATGCGTGGAAACCCGTGAGCAGGAAATAGGTGCTCGCCCACAAATGGCCGCTCGGGATGTGCATCGGCAAACGCAGCCACGATTCCCCTTCATTGAGTCCGTGGGGCCACTCCCCGGAGTCGGCGCGGCGAAGGAGTTCGATCCGTGCGCCGATCCGTTGCGGGTCGTCGAGGACGGCTTGTCCGGTGATTTCGGCGGGAGTCCCCTGCCCTGTCGCGGCATCGGTTTCCCGATGCGCCATCGGCGGAACGTGTTCGCCGATCCCTTTCACCCTCGGAAGGCTCGCCAATGTCGCGGTCAATTCGGCGATTTCCCGCTCCCGCGCGCTTCGAGCCGCCGCTTCATGCGCGTGGAGCGGATAGATCATCTGGGCCATCACGAGGAGCGCGTCGTCGCCGACGAACGGATCCGATGCGTGGGTTGCTCGGAGATCGGTCCACTGAACGAGATCGCGCTGCAGCACGCCGATCAGGTCAAGTCGCCGCTGGTCGGATTCCGGAAGCGAGGCGTCGCGCGAGGCGAGTTCCGTCTTTCGGGATTCCAGCTTCGCCCGCATCGCCGTCAGATGGGCCTTGACGGCCGCCGAGTAGTTCACGTCGGCTCGATCGTAGAGCAGGCTGTGGGGCGCCGACGGATAGACGCCGTGTCGGAACTTCGCCGAGTATTCATAACCCTTCACGACGAGAAAGACGCCGCCGAGCACAAACGTCGCGGCGAGCGCCGACTTGGCAAGCGCGGCCTTGTTGGCCTTCGCGAACTCGAGCGCGAGCACCACGGTGAAGCTCGAGAAGATCAGGACGAACGTGTTCGCCGCTCCGATCAGTTCGACCACGTGCACATCGTGCGGCGACGGCCATGTGCCCCGCGGCGCTCCGAACCGGAGCACGATGTAGGTGCCGATCAGTCCCGCGAAGAACATGATCTCGGTCGAGAGGAACAGCCAGAGGCACAGCTTGCCGTTGGGGATCGGGAGGGCCGGTTGATACCGCAGCTTCGCCGCCGCGTGACCGGTTTCATGGTGAACGGATTCGTCCATGGCTCGACGTCGCTACCTCCAGCTGCCGAGAACTGTCGTCAGGGCCAACAACGCGAACATCAGCGGCAGATAGACCAGCGAGACCCGCAGCAATAGCCGCGCCGATCGCAGCGTCCGCTGAAACAGGAAATGGAACGAGGCGCCGAGCATCAGGCCGCCCAGCACGATCGCCGCCGCGGCGATCCACGCGCCGCCTTGCGTGCGGACCATGATCGCGGGCGCCAGCGTGACGGGGATCATGGCGACCGAACCGAGCACGGCGTGCACGCCCGCTTGAACGCCCGACCGGTCGACGACGGTCATCATCCTGAGACCCGCGCGGGCATAGTCGTCGCGATGAATCCAGGCGACCGCCATGAAGTGGGGGAACTGCCAAAGGAACATCCAGGTGAACAGCGCGCCGCAGCGCCAGCCGAGCGGGGCTCCGACGGCCGTCCACGCCACCACGACGGGAAGGGCTCCGGCGACGGCTCCGATCCCCGTGCTCCACGGTGAATACCGTTTGAGGGGCGTGTAAGCGCCGACATACAAGAGCCACGACAGGGCGGCCCATCCCGCGGGGCTCCACCCGGCGGCGCCCGCCAGCCACGCGAGGCCGCCCGCGCCGGTCAGCGCGACGAAGGGAAAGACGTGCCGCGCGGCCAACCGCCGAGCGGGGATCGGGCGCCGCGCCGTGCGCCGCATGAGCGCGTCGGTGTCGCGTTCGAGCCATTGATTCGCCGCGCTCGAACTCGCCGCGACCAATCCGGTCCCCAGGACGGCGCTCCAGAGAAGTCCCGCATCCGGCGCTCCCCACGCGGCGACAAAACACGACGCGCCCACGGCGACCAGGATCATCACGGCGATCCGGGGTCGCGTGAGACGCAGCAGGTCGCCGACGACCGCGGGAACCCGCGCAACGGACGATTCGGCGATCATCGGTCCCGATGCCGTCAAGCTGCTCATCGCGCCGCGCCTCCCACGACTGTCCACGGTTCGACGACCGCCGCCGCGCCCCATCCCGACCTGCGAGCCAAGACGGCCGTGATCGCCGTACTGATTCCGAGTATCGCCGATCCGATCGCGACATGCGCGGTAACGGTCATCGCCTGCCAGAAACTGTTCGCGACGATCGTCGATCCCGCGATCGCATAGGTCTCGCTGAGCCCGAACGGCCATCCGTACTTGACCACCCAAACGGCCGCTCCCAGACCCGGTTGGGCGACGGTCGCCGCGCCGAGCGAGGCGGCGAGCAACCGAAGGCCCGACCGCGCTCGCCGCAGACTCCACGCCAAGGCGAGCGCGTACGCGAACACCACGACCGCCAATGCCAAATGAAAGAGCACGGCGAACCGAAACGCATTCACGGAAGCGTCGACCGGGATGTGGCGGATATAGGCGCCGAGGATCAACTGGAGATAGACGAACGCCGTCGCCAGCGCGGCCGTCTTGAGCGGCGCCCGTTCGGGCGCGGGGCCGGTGAGCGGCACTCGGCCGGCGCCGGACCGCCCGGACTCGCACGATCCCGTCCGAGCTCGCGAGGGAACCAGATGGACGGACATCGCGACGGCGTACGCGAGGAACGCGGGCCCCACGCATCCGTGCGCCATCGCGAGCGCGCGCGCATCGAGGAGTACGCGGAGTCCGCCCAGCCCGCCTTGGAGGCAGACGAGGACCAGAGCGCCGACCGCGGCGCCGCGCGCCGAGGCGCGCGGGTCGCACGCGAACGTCACGGCCGCCAATCCGATCGTCAGCACGCCGACAAGCGCGCCGAGCAGTCGGTGGCCGTGTTCGATGAACAGGTCGAATGGTCCGGCCCACCACGTCGTCCACGGATAAAGAAACAAGTTGTAACCGTACGTGCCCGGCCAGTCCTCGACCGCCATGCCGGCGTCGTACGTCGTCACCAGCCCCCCAACCCAGATCAACGGGAATGTCGCGGCCACGACGCACGCCGAGAGCCGAGCGGGCCACGCGGAGCGCGAGCGCGGCCAGGACCCGTCGCCTTGCGGCGGGATGGCATCGGCTCGCGATCGCGGACGCGTTTCGATCATGAACCCCAAGCCTAATGCGATCGACGTTCGTCGGAGGAACCGCCCGAAGGCGGCGGCTGGGTCTGCGGGTAGTTGTCGGTGTCGACCTCGGGCGACCCGTATTCGTACGGTCCCCGATAGACGATCGGTTGGAAGTCGAAATTGCCGTGCCCCGGTGGACTCGGCGCCATCCACTCCAGCGAGTTCGCGCCCCACGGGTTCCTTCCCACGCGCGGCCCCGCGAAGATGCTCACGAAGAAATTGACGACGAACAACACCTGGGTCGTCACCATGCCGATCGCGCACCACGTCATGAACACGTTCATCGGACGCAGGTGCTCGAACGTCTGGTACGGGTACGGATCGGCGAGCCGCCTCGGGAATCCGACGGCGCCGAGGATGTGCATCGTATAAAACGTTCCGTTCAGGAAGATGAACGTCAATACGAAGTGCAGCTTGCCGAGCGGTTCGTTCATCATGCGGCCGAACATCTTGGGGAACCAGAAATAGACCGCGCCGAAAACGGCCATCGCCGTTCCGCCGAACAGGACGTAATGGAAATGGGCGACGATAAAATAGGTGTCATGGATGAACATGTCGACGGGAGTCGCCGCCATGAAGATCCCCGACAAACCGCCGATGACGAACATCGAGACAAAACTCAGCGCGAACAGCATGGGGGTCGTGAATCGGATCCGGCCTCCCCACAGCGTTCCAAGCCAGTTGAACACCTTCACGGCGCTCGGCAGGGCGATCATCATCGTCGAGACCATGAACGTCATTCCGAGGATCGGGTTCATGCCCGACACGAACATGTGATGCCCCCAGACGATGAACCCGAGCCCCGCGATGCCCGAGATCGAATAGACCATCGGCTTGTAGCCGAAGATCGGCTTGCGGGCGAAGCAGGCGAGCATGTCCGACACCATGCCCATCGCGGGCAGGATCATGATGTAGACGGCCGGGTGCGAATAGAACCAGAACAGATGCTGCCAGAGCAGCGTCTGGCCGCCTCCGCTCACCGGAACGCCGTTGTTCACGACCCAATGCTCGGGCGTGAAGAACCCGGTCCCGAACAGGCGGTCGGTGAGCTGCATGAAGCCGGCGGCGGTGAGCACGGGAAGCGCGAACGCCTGCAAGATGGCCGTGATGAACATGCCCCAGATCGTCAACGGAAGCCGGAACATGGTCATGCCCGGCGCGCGCATCTGGATAATCGTCGTCAGGTAGTTCACCGATCCCATCATCGACGATACGCCGACGAACGTGATGCCCATGAGCCAGAGCGTCTGCGCGTGGAAGCTGCCCGGCGACGCCTGGGGAATCGACGCGAGGGTCGGGTAGCTCGTCCACCCGGCCCCCGCCCCGTACGGCGGCGTGAAGAAGCTCGCGCTGATCAGGACGAACGCCGGCCACATGAACCAGTAGCTCAGCATGTTGAGCGTCGGGAACGCCATGTCGTCCGCGCCGATCATGAGCGGGATGAGGTAGTTGCCGAACGCGCCGGCGAGGATCGGGATGATCACGAAGAAAATCATCACCGTCGCGTGCATCGTGAAGAGGGTCGTGTAGAACTCGGGCGAAATCTGCCCGCCCTCCTCGCTGAAAAGCAGAGGTCCGAGCACGGGCATCGTCGACCAGGGGTAGGCGAGCTGCCATCGGATGCCGAGCGCGAGCAGGCCGCCGATCAGGAACCAGATCAGCGTCGAGAACAGGAATTGCAGGCCGATGATCTTGTGGTCCTTCGAGAAGACGTACGTCGAGACGAATTGGCCGAAGGTCGGCGCCGAATCGCCCGCGCGACGATCGCCAGGGGCATCAACCGCGATACTGCTCATTCCCGTTCCTCGCCATCCGATTCCCCGGTTTCCCATCCCCGATCGCGGAAGCCCGCGTCCGCCGAACTCGACGATCGGCGGCCCGGCGCGATCCTATTCCGCCGCGGGCGGTTCGAAGGAGGACGTCTCCTGCTGCGCGAACTCGACCCGATACCACGCATCGAACGCCTCGCGCGTCATGAGTTCCAGCCGTCCCCGCATCTTATAGTGGCCCCAGCCGCACAGTTCGGCGCAAACGATGTCGTACGATCCCGTCCGGGTGGGGCGGAACCAGACGAGTTGTTTCATACCCGGAACAACGTCCTGTTTGATCCGCAGATTGGGAAGGAAGAAACTGTGAAGGACGTCCTCGGTCTTGATCGACAGCACGATCTCCTCGTTCGCGGGAAGACGCAATTCGTTCACCGTGAACAGATCGTCTTTCGTCCCCACCGCTCCGTCCGCTCCCGCGTATCGGATGCGCCACTCGAACTGCCGGCCGGTGACTTCCGCGATCGGAGGTCTTGGCTCGCGCTTGCCGTCGATCACGACCGACGGGCGGCGCAACTTCGCGTCGGCCCACGCGTTCATCTGGTAGATCGCGATGAAGAGGAGCGTCGCGGCCGGAATGATCGACCAGACGACTTCGAGCGTGTGGCTGCCGTGCGTGTATGCGACCGATTCGGAACGTACCGAAGCCGCGTAGCGCCAGAGGAACACGAAGAGCGCGACTCCCGTCCCGACGAAGATGATCCCGGTCAGCGCGAGGATGAACAGGAAGAGCCCGTCGATGATGCCCCCTTGCTCGTCGACGTTCTCCGGCAGCCAATGGCCTTGCATCGGATAGATGTCCGCCATCGCCCAAACGAAGACGCCGACTCCGAGGACGGGAACCATCAGGAAGAACAAGCTCCACAGGCGATCGACGGTTCGGTTCACGTTCCCACTCCCATGCGTCGTCGTAGTCCCATGCGTCGCGGATATCGTCCTTTTCGCGGCGACGGCCTTCCGCACGCGCCGCGCGATCCGGCGGAACGGGCCGCCGATCGTCGAACCGGCCGGCCCGTCATGGCCGCTCCCGCTGGTAGCTGACCGCGTCCCTCGGCGAGCTCAACGCGTCATACGGCAGGCTGCGCACGTAGGCCACGAGATGCCAAAGGTCGTCGGGCGCGAGTCTCGGATCGTCGTCACCCGCGCCGTCGCTCCGCATCGACGCGGCCGGCATTCCGGACGCGAGGATTCCGTTGTGGAGCCGCCAGTACAGATCGACGGGCCGACGCCCGCCTCGGAACACGTTGAGTCTCAGGTTGCGCGGACGGATGGTTCGCGGTTCGAGCGCGGCTCCGCGATCGAGGAACCTCGCGAGCTTGTCGGGTTCATTGGGCATCAGCTCCTTGGCCCATTCGTCGTAGTCCGTCGTCGTGCCGTCGCCGAGCGCCGTTTCGCCGTGGCATTTGACGCAGCTCGCGATCGGGCCGAAAAACAACGACCGGCCCCGTTCGATCGATGCGGCCGATTCGAAGTCGGCGGGGGGCGACGGCACGGTCGTCGCCAGCGTCTCGGTCTGCCGCCATCGCGTCGCGACCGCGACGATCTCCGATTTCACGAACGCAGCGCTTTCCGGCTCGCTCAACGTCTCCCGCGTCGCTTCGACAAGATCCAGCTCACCCTGGAACGAATACTCGATCAGCGCCCGTTCGACCTGACCGCGGATCGCCAGGTAACGCACGTAATGGATGAGCGCGTCGATCTCGTCACCGTTCAGCAGGCGGAAGGAAGGCATCGCCGTGCCGGGGACCCCGTTCGTCATGACGCGAAGCAAGTCGTCGTGCGTCGGAGGCTCCGCGCCCGGAGTCGACTTGAACTTGAACAGGCCGCGCCGATAGTCCCGAGGATAGGGATTCAGGAACGCCGCGGTCGAACCGTTTCCGTCACCCGTGATTCCGTGGCAATGGGCACAGTGTTCGCGATAGAGGCCCTTCGGCGCTCCGAACCGATCGCTCGCGACCGGCCCCGCGGCGATGGCGAGCTTCGCGGGATCGAAGAGCTGCTTCGCGTCGATGCCTTCGAGTTCGGGCACATGCGGCTCGTTGGGAGTCCCGAACGCCGCGACCATCAGGTTCTTCAAGTTCCGGCGCAGTACGGTCCGATCGGACTGTTCGAGGTCGCCCTGCTTGATTTCCTGATTGATGAGGTACGCCTCGTTGGTCCGGAACCGCGGTTCGGGAGCGACCAAGCCGCAGCCCGGCGCGGCCAGGCACGCGATCGCCGCGATCCACGTCGGTCCGATTCGGAACGGACGCCCGGCCTTGTCCTGTTTCATGTTCGTCTCAGTCGATGCAAGGTCCCCGCCGGATCGCCCAAGGCCGCGTTACCGGAAGGCCGCCGCGTCCACGACGATTTCCCAGTTCTCGGATTGACCCGGCTGTAACGTGATGGCGAACTTCCCTCGTGACCAGCCCGCCGCCGCTCCGTTCACGGTCGCCGAATCCCATTTCCCGCCAAGCGTCTCGTGCCAGACCCGGAACGTCAGCTCGACGCCGGCGGGCAGTCCCCGGAGTTCGAACTGGCCTTCGAGATTGGTGACGCTGAAATACGGAGATTCGGCGACAAACATGTAGGCCCGCATCCACGGATGGATGTTGCAGCCCACGTCGAACGGAATGCCGGAAGGTCCGCCGGGCGCGTAGATCGACTTGCTTCCCCCCGGGATGACGTCGTTCGTGATCCGGGCCTTGCCTTTGGCGGCGATGTTCGTGTTATGCGACACCGAGTCGCTGTTGCGCACCTCGACCGATTGCGTCGCCCGCATCGCGAAGACATGGGTGAGGAACCGGCATCCTTTCTGATCGAACGCCTGATCGCCGGTCAGCAAGGCGTCCCGGGCCGCCGCGTAGCGTTCGTGTTCCCATTCGGCGGGAATCTTGGAGTCGAGGGCGACAAGCACATGGGCAAGCCCGCCGCCCGGGCCGACGACGACCGTTTCGGCGGGAGGCGCCTTGCCGCCGGGAGCGCAATAGGCCGCGTCGCCGCCTTCCACGCGGACCGGCGGCATGGCGGGCGGATCTCCGTCGACGCGAAACATACCCGTGAAATCGGCGAATCCCGTGGGTGTGGCGGCGACCGAACCGCTTTCGGGTTCGGAGGCCGCGGGCTTGGCGTCGAGCGACGCGCGAATCGCCCGCACGGCGTCCGGATCGGCCCTCGCATCATCGGGCAGCGCGCGGGCACAGCCGACGACCGCAAGCAACGTCGATACGATCGTGGCGGTGACGCGTCGCGGAAGGTCCGACATCCCGAGCCTGCTTCGCATGCGTTGCCCCCCAACCGCGACAACAAACAAACCAGGACCTCACGAAACGCGTCCAAATCCATTCCCGCAAGAACGCCGATCGGACGGCGGTTGGCGGAAACCCGCGGCGCGAGCCTCCCCCATCCGCCGTCCTGCCGACGTGCGGAGATCATCGGATTTCGAGTATCGAATCGCCGGATACCCGGCGTTCGCTATTTCTTGAACGCGGCCGCCGCGATCTTGGCCACGCCCAGATCGGTGGTCTGTCCATCCTTGATTTCGACCTCGACCTCGCCGCGCTTCCACGACTGCTTCTTGCCCCCGACCGTCGGCTCCTGAATATATCCCGCCGATTCCTGCCAGACCCGGAACTTCCACTTGCCCGCCGGGAGCTTATCGATCGTCAGATTCCCGTCCTTATCACTGACCGCCGCGTACGGCGTATCGCGGATGACCAGGTATCCCTTCATCCACGGATGAATATTGCACGAGACGGGAATCGGCAAAGCCTCCTCGGCCTTGAACGAGTGGGTGATGTTCTTGCCGGCGGGGATGAGTTGGTTCATCTGGGGGTTCGCGGCGTTGACCGTGGCGACATTCATGTTGTGCACCACGGTATCCGAATTCCCGAATTCGACCTTCTGCTTCGTCCAGATCACGCCGATCCGCGGCGCGAAACGGCATTCATTGTTGTCGACCTTCGCCACCGAATCGGCCATCTTCGCGAGATCAGGATGGATCGTCGGCTTCACCTTGTCGGTCCGGCCGACATACAGGAACGCGGCGACGTTGGCGATTCCGCCGTTCTCGGGGTTCACAACGACCGATTCGTCCTTGAGTCCGAACTTGCCGCAGTATTCCGGGTCCTTGGTGATTGACAAGGGCGCCGCATCGGCGGCTTTTCCGTCAATTACGAATTGGACCTTGAGCGCGCCCCACCCTTCGGCGCGGGCCGTGCCATGTGCCACCCCCAAGGTGGCGAGCGTCGCGGCGGCCGCGGCGACCAACGTTCGCATTCGATTCGCGTTCATTCGGGCATTCCTTATCGGATTGATGAGCCACGTCCCCGTCCCAGGGCGTTCGACTCGAAAAACAAGGCCGCCACGCTCGGGTGGCGGACGAGACCATGCACATGTCGTTCTATTGGTTATCCGAGGATTCGGTGCCTGAAGCCCCCGACGTCGCGCCGCCTTCCGCGGGCGCCGCCGGCGTTTCGGCCGCTTGGGCTTCGACCAGCGTCTGCACCTTGCTCCTCGTCGCGGCGAACCGATCGTAATTCGACAGCAGATCGACGAGCGCGTCCACTTGTTGAAGGGCCGTTCCGTGATAGAGGTCTTGCGGAACGGTCGTGCCGTCGAACGGTTCGCCCGCCTTGTATGGGATGTTCACGGGCATGCCCGTGTACGGAAGGACCGAGGTCGGCCGAGCGATCCAGCGTCTCAAGTAGTCGGGCCGCAGTCGGTCGTAGATCTGGGAAAGGTCGGGACCCTTACCCCGCTCCTCTTTGGCCGGAACAAAGTCGCCGACGATGTGGCATTGGATGCAGTATTGCTTGTTTGTCACGATCCGCATCGCGTGGTCGAACCGCGTCGCTTTCACCTCGGGCGCGTCCTTCGCGAGGACCGTTTGGTATTCGGCTTCCTTCGCGGCGAGGTGGTCGGACCGTTTCTCGCGGTTGAAATTATACGGGAACGACGCGTCGTCCCGGGCCGCGAAGTAGTTCACCAATTTCGCGGCCTCGTCGGGCGACATGTTGAACCGGGGCATGCGGAGCACGGCGCCCGGACGGATCGGATGGGGATCGAGCAGGAATCCATGGAGCCACTCGGCATGGACCTTGGTTCCCTGTCCGATCAACGGCGGAGGCAACCAACCCCACGCCTCGCTTCCCTTCAGCGTCGGGATGGCCTGCTGTTCGTGCGTCACGATCCGCGGCAACAGGTATTTCGTCAGATCTCCGCCGTTCGACGGATATCGCCGGTCCACATCGGCGCCGCGGATTTGGATGCCGCCCTGCTGAACCTGATAGGCGAAACCGTCGAGCATCGCGGGCTTCATCAACATGAAGCCGAACAGGACGTTCAGCGGCGAGTACTTCTCATCCTCGAAAAGGGGTTCGCCCTCGATGTCGAACACCTGGGGAAGTCCGTCGTTGTCGATGACGGGCAATCCCTCCACGGTCGCGTGCAACAAGTCGCGATGATCGGGCCGCGCCGACGCGGTGCGTTGATCAAGTCCCGCGTGGTGCAAGGTCAGGTCGAACGTGTCGGCGACCGTCGGTTCGCCGAACGTGCCCGCCCTATACGCCAGTTTCCATCGCTCGCCCTCGATCACGTGGCACCCGCCGCAATTGTATTTTTCCAGAACCACGGCCCCGTCGAGCAGCGCTTGGGTCCGCGCATCGGGCCGGCACACGTACTTCGCGGCCGGCGGTTCGGCGACGAGGCCGAGCACAAACGTCACGATGGCCTCCCGCTCGTTGGCGTTGAGCGGGAAGAGGGGCATGCGAAGCCATTCGTTGTATTTCTTATTCGTCGTCTTATGGTAGTCGTAGCCGCGCGGCTCGCGCAGTTTCTGATACAAGAAGCCGATCCGATTTCCGGCATGCAACTGCTCGCGGTAGAATTCGGGCAGCTCGTCGTCCTCCTCCGAACGGTTCGGCGGCGAGCCGTTCGGCGCCGCCGCCTCCATCGAGGCGTCGGCGGCTCCTTGGTCGGCCGCCGCGTCCGATTCGGGATCCGCGTCCCGAGCCCCATCCGCGTCCGGACCCGCGTCGTTGGTGTTTTCGGAGTGGGGAGCGGGTGGTTCGGCGCCGGGGGGCGCGTGCGCGCCGGGATGCGCCGCGTGCCCGTGTTCGAGGTACTCGGCGATGTGCTCAAAGGCAAGTTGGGCCGGCGCCTTGCGGCCCCAGTCGGCGAGCGCCGTTCCGATCGGCTTCGCGTCCTCGAAACCCGGAATGTCGTGGCACGCGTAGCACCCGTATTTGCCGATCGACTTGCGACCGAGATAGGCGAGCTTCTGCGAATCGCTCACGCGGGACGCGTCCTGTTCGAACTGCTCGACCGGAACGACCAATTCCCTCTCGGCCCCGTTCAGTTCCGCGGCCATGTCGGCCGGAATGCCCTTCGCGACGTACTTCTCGGCGGCCGACACAAAGAACGCCTCGCGCAGGTATTCGAGGGCGAGTCCGTCGACCGCGCCGCGCACGTCGTCCGTAATCGCGGTCAGCGTGCCAGGTGGCGGCGCCCAACCGGAACGGCTCGCGAGAAGGTACTCCGTGATGTCCTCGGCCGGATCCGTGACCGACACGACGTTGGCCGATTCGTCGCGCGTCGCGATCGGATCGAGGAACGTATCCGGCATGGCCGTTCGCACATGGTATCGGTTGGGTTTCTTGAGCCAGGAATAGAGCCAGGCCCGGCCGTTGGGATTGCGATCGGCGGCGAATTTGTCGCCGAGCCCGCTGAGATCGGGGCCTTGCTGGATCTTGTTCGCGGGCCGGTAACGGTCGACGTCGGGGAAATCGGCGTGGCCGTGGCAGGCGAGGCACCCGCGCTGTTCGAACGCGATCTTGCCGCGCGCGATCTTCTCATCGACGGCGGCTTCGGAAACGCCGTCCGGCCGCGCCAGATACTCGAACGGCTGGCTTCGTTCCCGCAGGTAATGCGCCATGCTCAGGATCTCGACCGGTTCGTACCGCTCGGCCGTTTCCCGCCCCTTCCCATCGAGGTGGCTTCGATGGCCGAAGAACCGGGGCATCCGGGTCGACGGGCGGAAATTCTTGGGCTCCCGGATCCAATCGTAAAGGAACCCGTCATCGACTTTGTGACGGACGAACCGGAGGCTGGGCCCGGGCTTTCTGAGCCGGCCGGGCGATTCGACATCCTTGAGCACGGGCGCGATCACGCGCCGCGCCGATTCGGAGAACCGCGGCTCGGGAGCCTTGTCGTCCTCGACCAGCGCGCGATACAGATTGCGCCGCGCCCCATCCCGTTCCGGGTGCTCGATGATCGTTTCGACCCACGACGCCTCATCCGAGGTCAGCGCGCCGGCGGTCCGCGCGTCGGCCTTCAGTTGCTGCGCGGCGGCGAAGAAGTTGGGTTCCGTCCGCAGATCGGGTCCGATGCGGCGGTCGCCGTCGTACCCATTGATTTCGTGGCAACCGAAACACCCGTACTTCAGTATGAGTTGGTGTCCGTGCGTGAGCGCGGGAGCCGGCGCGTCGGGGAACCGTTCACTCGGCTCCAATTCGGTTACGCCGTGGTGGCATTTCAAGCACGCGCTCTCCAGGAACCGGCGCGCGTTCATGGGGTAGATCCAGTGATGGTTGTCGAACCAACCGTGCTCTTCGGCCCATTCCTTCCGTTGTTCGGGGGAATTCGGGGTATGCGACGCCCACTTGAAGTCGGTGGCGCTCCCCTGCCCTTCGTGACAGATCGTGCACGCGAAATCGGCCACCTTGTGCGGGCTCGTCGATCCGACGTACAGATCGAGCCGCGGGTGACTGGCGTACGGATGGGGAAGGCCTCGGCGCACAAGCAATCGGATCGACTCGCGTCGATCGGCGGCGGCAAGCAGCGCGAAAGCGGCTCGCTCGGCGCTCGTCACCCGATCGCCGTTGACCTCGGCGATCACATCGCCGGCGAGCAAGCCCGGGACGAGATGCGTGCCCTCGATCGCGACGGGACGGATCGGAATTTCGCGGACATCGTTGGGTTCGAGCCGGGGAACGTCATCGCGCGCGGCGGGGCGGGCGCGGGCGCCGAGCGACCGCGGCACGACGAAACTGACCGTGACATCGTGCGCCGCGATGAGCCCCTCATCGGCGAGACGCAGGCCGAATGCGGCTTCGAGCCGCGCGGCGAGCTCCTTGGCGGCGATCGGCGCGGGTTCCGAGGACGACGGTGCGGATGAACTTCCGCCTCCCTCGCCTCCTTCCGATGACTCGTCTTCCGCTCCCGTCTCGATCGTGAACACGATCGTCTGCTCGTGCTCGTAGGCGCCTTCGACTCCCGATCCCGGCAAGGTCTTGTCGATTCCCTTATGGCACGTCGTGCACCGATCGAATCGACGGACCGTCCGGAAATTGTAGTTCTGTTCGAGCCCATCGCTCCAAAGATTGTCGATCTTGAGCGGTGAATTGAAGGCGTCGAGGATCGGCAGCTCGAGCCACCGTTTGCCGGGGGCGAGCCCGACTCGGTAGCGGGAATCCCGTTCGCGGGCCGTTTTGGCGAGCCGTTCGAAATCGGCCGAATGATCGGCCAGCTTCTTGGCCGCCTCGGCCTCGGCCGACGTCAGTTCGTCGACGATCGACTGCAATTTCTTGCGATGGTCGGCGGCGGCCTGGTATTGGAGCGTGAGTTCACCGACGCGCGCGGTGAGCGCGTCGACGGCCGCCTGCCGCTCCCGCAGGACCCCTTCCGACACCCGATCGCGGACTCCCAGGTCCAGGTTCGCACGCTCCTTGTCGTACTCGGCGTTCTTGAATTTGCGTTGGACGAGCAGCGAATCCTCGCGGAACTTGGCGTCGGTCACGAACCGCGTCAATCGGTCGATCATCGCGGACCTCGGCGCGGCGACGGCCTCCTCGGCCTCCCGACGCGCCTTGGCGGAGTCGGCGGCGACGCGCCGGGCTTCGGCGAGTTGCGACTTGCGTTCGGCGACGTCGGCCGCGAGCCGTTCGGACTCGGCCGGTTCGCCGTCCGCGCCGATCGCCTTCTGATGCGCGGCCGAGGCTTCTTCGAGCTGTGTGCGCCGCTGGTCGACCGCGACCTCGGCCGATACCGATTCCTTCCGCGGCGATTCGGCCGCCGCGGACGCCTCGTTGATCTTCGATTCGAGCGCGCGCATCGAAGCGCCGTCGGGGACCGACGCGCCGCGCCGCTCGGCGTCGCGCCGGATTTCGTCGAGGAACGCGTCGACGCGTCCCTCCGGCAACGCCCGGCTCCGCGCGCTCGACAGCGCGTCGGCGAGCCGGACCCGCTCCCGCTCGTGCGCGTCGTTCGCGTACTGGAGCTCGCGCCATTCGGTCATGCGCACTTCGACGTCGCGGGCCGTCTTCTGAAAGTGCTTCCATTCGCGATTGTGGTCGGCGCCGAACATCCAGAGCGTCGAAAGCAGGAGGCAGACGCCCGCGATCCCGAAAAGGAAATGCAGTCGATTCTGGTCGTATCCCGTTGTTTCCGAAGCCGGCATGAACGACATTCTCCCAGGCGTTTCGCGGCCTTCCCGCGGACTCCGATGGCCGCCGCGCGGCGGCCTCGCATCGCTAGAAATTCAGCATGTACTCGGGGATCGCCACGAAGTACTTGAGGTTGAATCCCCAACGGCAAATCATCTTGATCGGCAGCAGCATCATCATCAGGAGCAGGTTCGCGAGCACCATGTAACGCAGGAATCCCATGCGAGCGAACAGGTCCCGGAAGAACCGGCTCCCGAGCACCAGGGCGTGGGGCACGATCGCGAGATATCCGACGAGCAGCACGATGCCGGGCGACTCCCGGTAGACGATCATCGCGAGCGTCCGCAGGATGCCCGCTCCGTCCGGCGCCTTGGGACGCGGCATGTGAAGCCATCGGATCCAGAAAAACTCCGATAAGTCCACGTTGTTCAGCGCTTCGACCTTGTGCGGGTCCCACGTTTCATACGGACCAAAAAAATTCCAGTTCGGTCCGCGCAGGAACGTGCCCATCACGATCAACGTCACCCACAACAGCAGGAACCCGAACTGAAACATCACGTACGCGAACTTACGCTCGTCGATCGTGTAGTAGCCGTTGCCCTTCTTGTTGAAGTCGAGATAGGGGATCGCGGCCAGCCCCACGATGATCAGGCTCGGAAGGACCACGCCCGCCATCCACGGATCGTAATAGACGAGCATTTCCTGGAGACCCAGGAAGTACCACGGCGCCTTCGACGGGTTGGGCGTCTTCACCGCGCTCGCCGGCTCCTCGAGCGGCGCCTTGAGCACGATCGCCCAGACGAGCAGGAACGCGGTGAGGAACACCATGCAGATCAGCTCGATGTAGACCAGATCGGGCCAAACCAGGACCTTCTCGCGCTGCTCCGCCTCGACCGGCGGCAAGCCCCGCTTCGCCCGATCGTCGTTCTCGATCGCGCGATAGGCGCCGAGCCACGTGAAGAAGCCGAGCATGAAGATCAGCCCGACGATCGGCACGTTGTCCGCCTTGCGCACGATGTCAGCGAAATCGGGATCGGTCATCGAGAGCCCCATGAGCAGCAGCGACGCGTTGAGCCCGATCCAGGCGACCGTCGGCTTCACGAAGAAACGCCGCAACACGAACAGGACCACCAGTCCCACCACCGATCCAACCGTGTAGACCATCGGACCCATCGCCACATTGATGATCTCGCGGAACGATTCGGGAACCGAGACAAGCCGCATCGTGGCGGCGTCGCCGCTGAAACCCAGCGGAGCCATGAGAAGAAAGACCAGCCCGAGCAGGAGCCACAGGTGGGCCGTGGTGGCCGCCGTCCCGCCAAGCTTCACGATGCGGAGCGCCTTGCCCGATTTCCAAACATAAAGGGCCGCGGTCATGTTCATCGCGGCGAGCGCGAGGTAATAGACGCCGAGGAATCCGGCGACTTCCTTCAGGAACTCCGCTTCGTTATGTCCATGCATGACAGTCGTCTTTGGTCCTGCGTAGTCGATCTCAACCCCGCCCCCGCCGTCCGACACGCCAAACGCCCCGCGGACGGATGCCCGGCCCCCGGGCCGATCCGAGCGGGCCGATCCGAGCGGGCCGATCCGAGCGGGCCGATCCGAGCGGGCCGATCAGAGCGGGCCGCTGATTCCGCCGTCTTTCCGAATGCGCCAGAAATGGATCGCCATCAGCACCGACGCCGCGAGCGGAATCGCGACGCAATGCAGCACGTAGAACCGATTGAGCGTTTCCTCGCCGACGAACCGAGCGCCGAGGAGCCCGAACCGGGCGTCCGACGCATTCGTGATCATGCTGATGCCGTCGACCGTCAACAACTGGGCGCCAGGCCCCTCGTGCCCCAGGATCGGAGTGGCGCGCGCCATGTTCGATCCGACCGTGATCGCCCAGATGGCGAGCTGATCCCAGGGCAACAGGTAACCGGTAAACGACAACAGGAGCGTCAGCAGCAAGAGGATCACGCCGACCACCCAGTTGAATTCCCGCGGCGGCTTATAGCTTCCCGTCAGGAAAACCCGGTACATGTGCAGCCAAACCGTGATCACCATGCCGTGCGCGCCCCAGCGATGCAACTCGCGCATCACACCCATCGATGTCACGTCCCGCAGCGCCAGGATGTCCTGGTAGGCCCATTCGAGCGTCGGCCGGTAATAGAACATCAACAGCACGCCCGTCACCGTTTCGACCAGGAACAGGAAGAACGTGACGCCGCCCATGCACCACGTGTAACTGAGCGCGATGCCCTGCTTGCGGATCGAGACCGGATGCAGGTGGAGGAAGAAATTCGTGAGAATGACCGCGATCCGGTTGCGCCGATCGACGGGCAACGGGTGCCGGAAGACGCTCTTCCAGATCTGCGAGCCGCGGATGATTTCCGAAAGCGAAGCCATGAATTGCCGGTTCCTTGTCTTTAACCGGGATCCTGCTTTAACCGGGATCCTGCTTTATCCGGGATCCTGTCTGTGCCCGGACCTGTCTATGCGCGAATCCTGTCTAAACCGGGATGTAGCACGCGGGGTCCTTCCATTGACCCATTTCCTCGTTGAACTTCCGGCTCTTGTCGACTTCAATCTGCCCATCGTCGGCGACACGGACCGCGTAGCGTTCGAGCGGCCGAGGCGCCGGGCCTTCGAAGTTGATGCCGTCCTTATAGAATCCGCTTCCGTGGCACGGGCATTTGAATTTCTGCTCGCCCTCCAGCCAGTTCGGCGTGCAGCCCAGATGCGTGCAGACCGTTCGCAACGCATAGATGCTCGTCTGGCCGTTGTACTCCGATCGAACGACCCAGACACCGAACTGCGCCACGTATTTCGTTTCCACCTGGCCGGGCCCGTAATCGGACGGGAAGCCGACCTTAAAGATCGTCGGCGGCTCGGTGAGGATGTTCGGGAACATGAACCGGGCGAATCCGAGGGCCCATAACAAATGCGTGACGAACAACGACGAAAAGCCGACGGCCAGCGATGAACCGAATAGGACGCCCGCGAAGGACGCGAAGAACGAGCGTCGCGACGGCTCGGGCGCCCGTTCGCGGGGCCGAAGATGGGCCGGCCGTTCGGGCATCGGCGGTGGACCCGCGGGCTTGGCCGGCGCGACCGGCCGGCCGAGCGCGGCGGCCTGCGCCTTGGAGATCGGGCCCGGCTTGGCGGCTTGCCGCGCGGCGGCGAGGATACTCGTCGTGTCGGGCGTCGCCGTCCCGGGCGTCGCCGTCCCGGGCGAGGGTGACTTCGCGGGCGGTTTCTTCGCGGGGGTCCCCGTTTCGGCCTGAGCCTTGGCCGCCGCGTTCGGCGCCCCTTTCGGCTCGGCCCGTTTCGCGGCCGCCGACCCGCTCGGCCCGGCCTCCGCCTTTTTTCCCGCCCGCGCGGCCGCAAGCATCTCCGCCACGCTCATCGAAGCGCGCGGCATCGCGGCCGGAGCGGGGCCGATCGGTTTCGCCGGTCCGCTTTCAGGCGGTGCGGTTTCAGGCGGTGCGGTTTCGGATGCCGATTCCGCGCCCGGCGATCCATGCGCGTCGGATGCCGCCGGAACGGGCGATGGCCCATCGGCCGAGTTCGCGTCGGAGGTCGGCTTGGCCGCCCCGGCCTTTTCGGCGCGCGCCGCGGCGAGGATCTCGGCGACGGACATCTTGTTCTTGTCGGACATACGATCAAAACCCAGTCAGAGACCGTTTCGCCTTGCGCCGCCCAATCGAGGCCCGCGGGTCGAATGACGACCGTCGATCGCCCGAAGGATGCGGGCCGTCGTTCGCCGGCAAACGCTCAACACGCCCCGAAAAGGAAGTGGAGCATGGGACGAAGGACCGTCGCGGCGCACGCTGGCCGCATAAGAGCAGCCAGTCGCGCCGCGCTCCCCCCGCTTCAATCAAAACGACCTTTGTATCCAAACGTCCAGGGCTGTCAACGGGTATGGGATCGGCGCCCCGCCACGCCCCATCCGACCCACTCGACATCCATCGGTTTTCCTGGCATGGCCAACGCCCCGCGTTGGCGTGCGGCGGATTGTCGCACCGGACGCGGCGTGAGCAGCCCGAGCGCGCGCCCAGCTCGAGAACGGTCGGCGGCCGCTTCCCGCGAGTTGCCACCTGACACGCCTCCGTGCGGTCCGGTATCCTGAGGCGGGTCGCGCGGGCACAGGCGGAACGGATGAGGGTCGTCCGATGCAGGTATTGGTTGTCGGCAACGGCGGACGCGAGCATGCGCTGGCATGGAAGATCGCCCAATCGTCGCGGGTTCGGCGCGTCTTCGTGGCGCCGGGAAACGCCGGCACCGCGCTCGACGCCGAGAACGTCGATATCCCGCAGGACAATATTGGACAGCTTGTCAAATTCGCCAAGAACCAGACCATCGATTTGACGGTCGTCGGCCCCGAGGTTCCTCTGGTGCGGGGCCTGGTGGACGCGCTGCGGCGCGAAAAGCTCAGGGTTTTCGGGCCATCGAAGGCCGCGGCCCAGTTGGAAGGCAGCAAGGTGTTTTGCAAGGAGCTGCTTCGATCGGCCGACGTGCCGTCCGCGGAATACCATGTTTTTCGCGATGCGAAGAGCGCCGAGCGATTTGTCGTGGATCGTTTTCCGAGCGACGACGAAAACGTGCCGCTCGTCGTGAAGGCCGATGGACTCGCCGCCGGGAAAGGTGTCGTCGTCTGTTCCCGGCGCCGCGACGCGCTCGATGCCATCGATCAGATCGCCCGCCAAAGAACGTTTGGCGAAGCGGGCAGTCAGCTCATCATCGAGGAGCGATTGCACGGCGAGGAAGCGAGTCTGCTCGCGATCACCGACGGGCGGACGATCGTGACGTTGCCTCCCTGCCAGGATCACAAGCCGGCGTTTGACGGCGACCGAGGCCCGAACACGGGCGGCATGGGGGCGTATTGCCCCGCCCCGCTCGTGCGCGACGACATGCTCCGATGGCTCGATGAACATATCCTCGTTCCGACCGTGCACGCGATGAAGCGTTCGCGGCGTCCCTTCCGCGGCGTGCTCTACGCCGGACTCATGGTCACCCACCAGGGCCCCAAGGTGCTCGAATACAATGTGCGGTTCGGCGATCCCGAGTGCCAGCCGCTGCTATTGCGGCTTCGATCGAGCCTGATCGACATCCTCGAAGCGACCGTCGACGAACGGCTCGACGAAATCGGACCTCTCGATTGGGATCCGCGTCCCGCCGTCTGCGTCGTCATGGCGAGCGAAGGGTATCCCCGTTCGTCGGAACGAGGTCTGCCGATCCGGGGGCTCGACGATGCGGCCCAGGTCCCGGACGTCAAGGTGTTCCATGCGGGAACGGCGACCGTCGATCAGCAGGTGGTGACCAACGGCGGCCGAGTGCTCGGCGTGACCGCGCTCGGCAATTCCATTTCGGCGGCGAAGCTCCAAGCCTATACGGCGGTCAAGTGCATTCGATGGCGCGGCGCCTGGTGCCGCAAGGACATTTCGGACAAGGCGCTCGAACCGTCGAAGTCCGGCGTTTCGTGACGCGCATCGATTCCGGATCGGATTCCGACCATGCGGCTTCTGATCGACGGATACAACGTGCTTTTCCAATCGGACATTCTCGGCCGAGGTCGAGGGCCCGGTTTTCTCGTCCGGGCCCGCCAATCGCTGCTTCGGGAAATCGCCTCGCGGTTGACGGACGACGAGCGTCGCGAGGCAACGGTCGTATTCGATGCCCGCGACGCGCCTCCCGGCGGACGCGAGGCATGCGAGTTCCGAGGGATCACTGTCCTCTTCGCCCGCGACCATGAGGACGCCGACGCGTTGATCGAGGAGTTGATCGCCGGATGCCATGGGCCCCGGAGCCTGACGGTCGTATCGAGCGATCGGCGGATCCGCGCGGCGGCGCGGCGCCGCCGCGCCGCGTCGGTCGATTCCGAAACATGGCTCGAGTCGATCCGCATGCGGAAACGCGGTGCGGCCGAGCCGAGCGAGCCTCGATCGGAAAAACCGGACGCGGTCGGCGATACGGGGATGGGCGAGTGGCGGGCCTACTTCGAATTGCCGCCCTCCGCGCCGGATCGCGAGCCGGATCGCGCGCCCACGCCGCCCGACGCCGATCCCTCGCATCTGCCCGACCCGTTTCCGCCCGGCTACGCCGACCCGATCTGACCATCCATGGGAATCGAGAGTACAATGGCGGTCATCCCGTCGCCCGCGTCTTGTCGATCGAGGATCGAATCGGCCATGCGATCCGAGCCCCGCATCCTGCTCCAATGCCGTGACGCGCATTTGGCCGCCGCGCTGCGCGCCGCGCTTGCGGACCACGGATTCGATGTGCGCGCGGGGATGGGCCATGCGTCCGAGCCCCACGCATGCGAGGTGGTCGTCGCCGATCAGTCCGAGGGCATCGGGTTGCCCAGGCCGCTCGGCGCCGCGCAGGCCCGCGGACTCGTCGGACTCGTGCTCATCGGCCCCGCATGCGGCGCGGATGTCGTCCTGCCCTCCGATTGCTCCACGCGCGAAGTGGTCCTCGCTTGCCAATTGCTCGCGGAAATCGTGCGATTGCGGCGCGATCGTCGGCGAGGCCGCGGCGCATGGCGCCGACTCCATCAGCTCGCCCACCAGGACCCGCTCACCGAACTCCCCAACCGCCGGTACTGGGACCGCGAACTGTCGCGAGGCGCGAGCCGTCCCGGCCGCTCACCCGTCGCCATCGCCCTCCTGGATGTCGATGCGTTCAAACGGCTGAACTCCGAGCTCGGCATGCCCGCGGGCGACCGCGTTTTGGCCGCCGTCGGGCAGGCCCTGTCGCACGCGCTCCGAGCCCAGGATCTCGCTGCCCAGCTCGGCGGCGACGAATTCGCGCTGATGGTTCGCGACGCGGAACCCGAACACGCGCCCGCCATCGTCGAACGCGTGAGGCAGCTTTGCGGCGAGGCCGCTTCGCGCGCGGCGGGCGGACCCGTCTCGCTGAGCGCCGGCGTGGCAGTCGCGACCCCGCCCGACGAACAGGCCCACCAAACGGTCGTCCGCGCCGATGCCGCGCTCCGCGCCGCCAAGGCGTCCGGGCGCAACCAGACCGTCACCGCGCCGCCTGTCCCAACGTAGAGCGATCGTCCCCGATCGCTCGATGAAGGGGCATTCACAACCCATGACCGGATACGGTGCCGGACGACTGGGGACAGTCGTCCCACGTAGTCGTTCCGCTCTTCCCATCTTCCGCAGCTCGCCGACATGGGCCCTACAGTTCGCCCAATCGGAAAAGATTCTCATGTTCGGCCGAACGGATGCCGATAATCGGGGCGGACGTCAATGAACCCGGCATGGCCCGTCCGCGCCGCGCGGACTCGGTCGCGTGCCGATCGGATCAGGAGAGGCTGACATGGATGCCGTTCGCCGTTCGACATGCGGTTGGATCGTGCTGGGGGTCATCGCCGCGTTGGAAACCGGATGCGCGCCGATTCCGCTCAGCAAAGCGTCCCTGTCGGCTGCCGGTGGAACACCCGCGCCCCCGCGCGGCACGGTTGTTGTCGAACTCCATGGCGGCGGAAAGAACCCCAAGATCCTGGAAATGCCGCTCGGCGAATCCACCCATGTCCAGGATGCCGTGGTCCATTCCGGCGCCTTGCGCAAATTCCGTCGCGTCCACGCATCGGTCGTCCGCGCCACGCCCGAGGGCCGACGTCACAAGATGGACTGCGAGTTCGATGTCAGCTCGCGGCGGATCAAGGCCGAGTATGACTACGCGCTGATGCCCGGCGATTACGTCATCATCCGCAAGGATGACACGACGATGTTCGATGACATGTTCCACTCGTTCACCGGGCCGATGCAGCGCATGGCATCGCGCTGATCGAGCCGCGGAGGGCCGGTCGCGCGAGGCGTCCTATCGGTTGGCTCGGCCGCTCCGCGTTCCGCTAATAGGCGCGGGGCGTGACGCGGCCTTGGACGCGGCACGGCAAGCCCTGGATGCGAAGGAAGCCTTCGGCGTCCGTTTGATTGTACGACCCGCCGCCCTCCATGGTGGCGATTCCCTCGTCGTACAGGCTGTTGGGGCTCGAGCGCCGGTTCACACTGGTATTGCCCTTGTACAGATCGAGTTCGACTTCGCCCGTCACGGGACGATGCGATTGGCGGATGAACGCGGTCAGGGCATCGAGTTTGGCGGAATACCAGAATCCGTAGTACACGAGCTCGGCCACGTCGGGCGCGAGTCGATCCCGAAGGTGGAGCAGGTCGCGGTCGAGTGTGAGTTGCTCGACGAGCCGCAGGCCCTCATACAAGAGGGTCATGCCGGGCGCCTCATAGACGCCTCGACTCTTCATTCCGACGAATCGGTTCTCGACCATGTCGATCCGTCCGATTCCGTTGCGGCCTCCGATGGTGTTGAGCGTTTGCACGATGTCGCGGGCCGACATCGCCTGGCCGTTCACCTTGACGGGGACTCCCGATTCGAACGCGACGGCGACGCGTTCCGCGCGATCGGGCGCTTGGCGCGGCGAGACGGTCATTCCGAAATCGACGAGCTCGACGCCGTTGACCGCGAGGTCCTCGAGCCGCCCGGCCTCGTAGCTGATATGCAGGCAATTCTCGTCGGAGCTATACGGTTTGGAGACCGATGCCTTGACCGGGATTTTCCTGCGATCGCAGTAGGCGATCATCTCGGTTCGGCCGGGAAACGCGGCGCGGAACCGTTCCATGCGCCACGGGGCCACGATGCGGACGGACGGTTCGAGCGCCTCGGCCGCCAATTGGAACCGGCATTGATCGTTGCCTTTGCCCGTCGCGCCGTGCGCGTAGCAATCGGCTCCCACTTCCCGAGCGACCTGGAGGCAGACCTTGGAGATGAGCGGCCTAGCGATCGAAGTGCCCAGCAGGTAAACGCCCTCGTAACGCGCCTGCCACATGAGGACGGGGAACGCGAAATCCCGGCAGAGTTCCTCGCGCGCGTCGACGATCCGAGCGCTCGCGGCGCCGATCGATTTCGCCTTCTCCAAAATGGCCTCGCGATCCTCGCACGGCTGCCCCAGATCGACGTAGACCGCGTGGACTTCGTATCCCTCGTCCCGCAGCCATCCAAGGATGACCGAAGTGTCGAGTCCGCCCGAATACGCGAGAACGCACTTGCCCATGGCGAATCACCGCCCTCCCTCGATGTTCACGAACTTCACACAAACCGGCCGTTCGATCGTCGCCTCGTGCCCGGCCGGAACGGGCATGCCCGTCGACGGATCCAAACGGAACACGACCACGTTGTTCGACGCCTGGTTCGCCGCCAACAGGAACCGACCCGATGGGTCGATCCCGAAATTGCGAGGCGTCTTTCCGCCCGTCGACTGATGGCCCACCAGGGTCAACTCGCCGCTCGCCTCGTTGACGGAAAACACGGCGACGCTGTCGTGGCCTCGGTTCGAGCCGTAGACGAAACGGCCTGTCGGATGCACTTGGACTTCCGCGGTCGAGTTCGATCCCGACAAGGAAAGACCCTCGGGAAGCGTCGACACCGTTTGCTTCGCGTGCAATCGGCCGCCGGTCGCATCGTAGTCCAGGACCGTGATCGTCGAATCCAGTTCGTTGATCACATAGGCCTTATCGCCTTTCGGATGGAAGGCGAAATGCCGGGGGCCCGCGCCGGGCGCCGTCGACGTGAACGGTGGATCGTTGGGCGCGAGGGTCGCGGTTCGCGGGTCGATCCGGTAGACGAGGAGCTTATCGAGCCCCAAATCGGCGGCGATGACGTACCGGCCGTCGGGCGCGACGTGGATCGAGTGCGCGTGGGGCCCTTTCTGCCGATCGGTGACGCTCGACCCCTCGTGCTGAACGGGCGACCCGGGTGTTCCAAGCCGGCCATCCGCGACGATCGGAATCGCCGAGACGCTTCCGCTGCCGTAGTTCGCGACGACCAGGCACGTTCCGGTCCGGTCCAGGCCGACATGGCACGGGCCGTTGCCGCCGGACGGCCGGGTATTGAGCCGTTCGAGCGTTCCGGTTTGGGCGTTGAATGCGAACGCGGCGACGGCTCCCGTTCGTTTTCCGTCGTCGCCCCCCATTTCACTGACGGCGTAGACGAATCGTCCGCTCGGGTGGATCGCGAGGAACGACGGGTTCTTGACGCCGCCCATCGCCGAGACGCGCGTCAAGGCGCCGGTGGTCTCGTCGAGCCGCAAGACGTGGATGCCGTCGGCCGAGGGTTCGGCGTAGGTTCCGATCAGGACGAGCCGTCCGGGGTCATCGCCTCCCGCGGCCATCCGCGCGCCGCCGTCCTTCATCGCCGCGATCCCACAAACGACTGCGCACGCGAAACGCGAGGCTCGCGACATGCGGAACATTGGAAAGGCCTTTGTACGCGTCGATCGGACAAATGCTCGGGAACTCCCCGAATCACGCGGGCATCGTAGCATGCCGCGCGGGAAAAGGAAGGGAGCGCTCGCCGCGCGACGCGCACCGTCGCGCGAGCCTCTCCGAGGCGCGTTTTCCCGATCCGCGCGGTGGGCGACCGTTCCGCCGAACGTCCGCGGATACACCACCCGGTGGAAATCGACGATGGATGTTCCCATACTGCGTTTCCATACTGCGTTTCCATACTGCGTTTCCATACTGCGGACCCATACTGCGGACCCATGAATCCGGCGCGCTTCCGCGTGGTCGCGCAGGTTGTCGAGCGGGATGGCGCGCCAAAGACGGGTACGTCAGGCGGAAAGAAGGAGTCCTCTATCATGAACGGCATGCGGGATTGGGTTCGAACGGGGCGAGTCGTTTGGATCGGGTTGTCGTTGTTGGGGGGAGGACTCTGGATCTGTCCCGCCGTTTGCCGCGGGCAACCGGCGACGGGAGCGGTCAGGGTGCCGGAAGGGGTCGAGTTGTTCGAGGATGTCGTCTACGGCCGGGGCGGCGAGGTCGAGTTGCGTATCGACATCGCGAAACCGACGGCGGCCGCCGCCGCGCCGAGGCCGTGCGTGCTGGTGATCCACGGCGGGGCGTGGCGAGGTGGAAACAAGCGGTCGCACGTCGATCTGATCCTGGACTTCGCGAAGCGGGGCTACGTCTCGGCGACCGTCCAGTACCGACTTTGCCCGCAGAATCCGTTCCCGGCACAAGTCGAGGACGTCAAGTGCGCCGTGCGGTTCCTTCGCGCGCACGCCGATCAACACGCGATCGACCCGAAACGCGTCGGCGCGGTCGGATTCTCGGCGGGCGCGCATCTGGCCATGATGCTCGGCGTGATGGCCGCCGAAGACGGGTTCGAGGGAAGCGGAGGGTGGGCCGACCAGCCGAGCCGCGTTCAGGCGGTCGTGTCGTTCGCCGGTCCGACCGATCTGGGCGCCGACGATCTTCCCGAAGTCAGCGTTCCGCTCGTCTCCGATTTCCTTGGAGGCTCCAAGGCCGAGAAGGCCGACGCCTACCGGCAATCGTCGCCCGTGACGTACGCGAGCGCCGGAGACGCTCCCATGCTGTTGTTCCAAGGCACCCGCGATCCGCTCGTTCCGTACACCCAGGCGTTCCGGATGGCCGAGCGACTGACGGAGGCGGGTGTCGAGGGGCGCGTCGAGCTGTTGATCGGCGCGGGGCACGGTTGGGCGGGCGACGAACAGAAGCGTTCGATGGACGCCATGTTCCGTTTCCTCGACGCGCGGCTCAACCGAACCGGCCCGTGATGTAGTTCTCGGTCTGCTTTTCCTTCGGCCGTGTGAAGATGGCCCGCGTCGGGCCGAATTCGACGAGCGTACCCTCGTAGAGGAATGCGGTGAAATCGGACGCGCGCGCGGCCTGCTGCATGTTGTGCGTCACGATGATGATCGTGTAGTCGCGGCGCAGCTCGGCGATCAAATCCTCGATCGCGACCGTGGATCGGGGATCGAGCGCCGAGCACGGTTCGTCCATGAGCAGGACGCGCGGCTCGATCGCGATGGCCCGGGCGATGCAGAGCCGTTGTTGCTGGCCGCCGCTGAGCCCGAGCGCGGGTTTCCGCAACCGGTCCTTCACCTCGTCCCACAAGGCGGCCTTGCGGAGCGACCATTCGACGAGCGCGTCGAGATCGGACCGCGACATGGTGAGATGGAGACGCGGGCCGAACGCGACGTTGTCGTGGATCGACTTCGGGAACGGGTTCGGTTTCTGGAAGACCATGCCGACGTGCCGCCTCAATTCGACGGCGTCGACGTCCTTGCCGAGCACATCGCGGCCGTGCAGACGCAGTTGGCCTTCGGCCCGCGCTTCGGCGACGAGGTCGTTCATCCGGTTGATCCACCGCAGCAGCGTGCTCTTGCCGCAACCGCTCGGGCCGATGAACGCCGTCACCTGCCGTTCGGGGATGTCGGCGTCGATCGCGCGGACGGCCTGGAAATCGCCGTAGAACGCGCTGAACGCGCGCATCCGGATCGCGGGGTCGGCCGGCGCGTCGGCCAAGTGACTCGTCGTATCCCCCGCGGGCGACGCCGAGGCGGTGGACGAGCCCGAGTCCCGCGGACCGCGGTCGATCGAGGGCGAATCGGCTGGTGTCATCGTAGGTTTCGGGATTCCGTGAAATGGCGGCCCGCCGTACCGCCGCGGATGGGATCACCGGGAATTCTGCGCCCGCGCGCGGATGAAGATGGCGACCGCGTTGAACGACAGGAGGATCACGAGCAAGACCACGATACCGCTCGCCGCCAGCGCGTGGAATCCCGGCTGCGGACGCTGGGCCCAGTTGTAGATCTGCAGCGGGAGCACCGAGAAATCGTCGACGAGATGCCTCGGCGCCGTCGAGATATAGACGATGCCCGCGATGATCAGAATCGGCGCCGCCTCGCCCACCGCGCGGCTGATCGCGAGGATCGAGCCGGTCATGATCCCGGGAACCGCGGCCGGGAGCGTCACATTCCAGACCACTTGCCACCGCGTGGCGCCGAGCCCGAGCGCGCCTTCGCGCAGCGAACTCGGAACGGCCCGCAGCGCCTCCTGGCTCGCGATGATCACGATCGGAAGCGTCACGAGCGCGAGGGTGAGGGCGCCGGCGAGCACGCCGCGGCCCAGCGGGACGCGGAAATGGTACCAAGCCTCCCGGCTGATTCGACCTCCATCCGAATCGCTCCGCACGGTCCGCTCGAGAAGGTCCTCGTCGCGAGGCAATCGGTCGCGCGGACCGATCACGTTCAAATCGACGCGCCGTCCTTGGGGCGTGAACGCGACGGCGCCGGGGACCAGCGCGGCGTCGGGCGCGTCGCGCGCGGCGACCGGCACGAGGACGACCCGGTCACCCTCGGTCAGGTACTGATCGAAATGCCGCGCGCCGATCTCCCAGCTCGGCGATGCCGGCGAACCAAAAAGCCCGAACAGGTTCACGAACGCGGTGAGGCCGAGGATGCCGTAGACGACCGAAGGCACGCCGGCCAGGTTTCCGATGTTGAGCTGGATGAAGCCGAGCAGGCGCCGCAGCCAGCGGCGCCGAGGCCGGTATTCCTCGAGCAGGATGGCGGTACCCACTCCCGTGGGAAGCGCGAGCGCCGCGCAGATCGCGCCGACCCAGATCGTGCCCATCAGCGCCGGCCAGACACCCGCTTCCTCGATCGATGGACTCGGCGCCGAACGGATGAACCGCCAATTCAGTTGGGCGTATCCCTGCGCGACGATCGCGGCGAGCAGCGCGACGAGGACGGCGATCGACGCCGCCGACGTCGCGACGCAGACGCCGACGAACAGCCTGTCGATCCGGCGGCGCCGCGCGAGCGATCGGGGAGCGTACCGGATACGAGGCGGATGGGGCTCGTCGTTCATTGGTACGCCTCCCGATAACGGCGGCGGATGAAACCGCCCAGCAGCGTGAGGGCGAGCGTCACAAGGAACAGAACAAAGGCGACCGCGTACATCGAATAGTACTCGACGCCGAAATTGCTCACATCGCCGAGCGCCATTTGGACCATGAAGCCCGTCATCGTCTGTGTTTCGTTCCGCACGTCGAACGTGAATCGCGGCATGCTTCCCGCCGCGAGCGCGACGACCATCGTTTCGCCGATCGCCCGCGCGATGGCGAGCAGGAACGCGGAAATGATCCCCGACAGGGCCGCGGGCGCCACGACCTTCACCGCGACGTCGAAACGCGTTCCGCCCAGTCCGAACGCCGCCTCACGGAGACTGCGGGGCACCGCCTGCAACGCGTCCTCCGAAAGCGAGCTGACCGTCGGCAGGCAGAGGATGCCGACCGCCAATCCCGCGCTGAACGCGTTGTAGACGCCGAATCCCGCGTGCATCATCTTGAGAAGGGGCGTGATCGCCGTCAGCGCGAAGAAACCATAGACCACCGTCGGGATCCCCGCGAGCAGTTCGAGGGTCGGTTTGAGCCAGGCCCGCACGCGCCGCGGCGCGTATTCGCTCATGTAGAGCGCCGTGATCAATCCGAGCGGCAGGGCCACGACCATCGCCACCGTCGTGACCAGCATCGTGCCCGATACGAGCGGCCAGATGCCGAAGTGTTTGGTTCCGCCCGCGAGCGGAGCCCAACGCGTCGATCCGAGGAACTCGGCGAGCGTGACGCCCTCGTGCCGGAAGAAACGCCAGGATTGCTCGGCCAACACGACGACGATCGCCAGCGTCACCGCCGCCGAAAACGCGCCGCACCCCCAAAGCAACGCGGCGATCGCGTTGTCCCTCAACCGGATCCAACGCCTCGATCGCGGTCGGGTCGAAGGAGCGGCTCGCGCCCCTCCCGCCTGAGAACGGTTCCTGTCCGGCATGCCGTGCGTCCCGCGTCGAAAGGGCACCCGCTTCACGGTTCGATGTCGACCCGATTCGATTCGACGTAGACCGACTCGATCGCGCCGGACCGCTTCGTTCCGTCCGCCGCGATATAATGCGTGCCGGTCAGCCGATTCGCCGCATGATCGAGGGCCGATGCGTAGATCGCGTCGGGCAGCGCCACGTAGCCGACCCTCGCCGCGAACCGTCCCGCGTTCTCGATCTGGAACTCGACGAACTTCCGCATCTCGGGCCTTCGGATCGACTTCGCATTGACATAGATGAACAGGGGCCTTCCGAACGGCGCGTAGGCTCCGCTTCGGATCGTCTCGGCCGAGGGCGCGACCGGTTGCCCCCTCTCCGGATTCACGATCGGAATCGCGCGGACCCGATCCGAATTCTCGAAGTAGTACGAAGCGCCGAAGAAGCCGATCGCGCCCGGCTCGCCCGCCACGCCCGTGACCAGCACGTTGTCGTCCTCGCTGACCGAAATATCCGACCGCAGGGCCGCGCCGCTCTTGCCGACCACCACCTCGCGGAAATAGTCGTACGTGCCCGAGTCGGTTCCGGGCGAGAAGATCTTGATCGGCGTGTCGGGCCACCCCGGCTTCACTTCGCTCCAGCGACTCGCGCCGCCTTCCAGGAAGATCTGCTTGAGTTGATCGAGGGTCAACTGGTCCACCCAATCGTTCGACGGGTGGGCGACGAGCGTCAGGCCGTCGTACGCGAAGGGCAATTCGAGGAACGCGACCCGGTTCTTCCGGCACTGCGAGAACTCCTCGGCCGTGATCGGACGCGACGCGTTCGAGATGTCGGTCTCTCCGATGACGAACCGCTTGAATCCGCCGCCCGTCCCCGAGACGGCCACGGTCACCGCGACGTTGGGAAACGCCTTCTTGAAATCACCCGCCGCCGCCTCGCTGAACGGAAAAACGGTGCTCGAACCGTCGACCGAGACATTGCCGAGCAATTCGGACGCGCCGCTCGATGCCCCGCCCGCATCGGGACCACCGTTCGTGGACGGCCCATCGCCGGAGGTCGCCGTCGGCTCGATGCGCGTGCATCCGGCCGATGTCGCGATCGCCACGGCCACGACGAGTGTCATCGAGGCTTCCACGATGGGCCCGAGCCGGCCGCCCAGCGCGCGGAGCGACCGTTCGATCAACGAGGCCCGTGGATACTTCGTCAGGATGGGACCGCCGAGCGGGCCCTTGCCGATTCCGCGCCGCGCGTCGCCATATTCCATCGGAACTCTCCTTTTCGTTTGTCGTATGCGCGCCGCCATCATGGCAGCCGATTGTGAAGATCGCGTGAAGATCGAGTGAAGACGGCCGTGCTTGGAGGTCGGCCGATCGATGGCCTAGTCGGATCGAGCCTCCTTCTGCTAGGATCGAGACGCCGCGTCGGGGATCGGAGGCTCGGCGCCGGAGTCGCTGGCATCGATTGTAAACCATTTTGCCGTAATGTCTTATGCGCCGCGAAGACATCCGAAACATCGTGATCATCGCCCACGTCGACCACGGGAAGACGACGCTGGTCGACTGTTTGCTGCGACAAAGCGGGCAGTTCCGCGATTCGCAGCTTCAAGGCGAGTGTATTCTCGATTCGAACGCCCTCGAACGCGAGCGGGGCATCACGATCCTCGCGAAGAATATCGCCCTTCCCTACCGGGGAACGAAGGTCAACATCATCGATACGCCCGGTCACGCCGATTTTGGAGGCGAGGTCGAGCGGGTGGTGAGCATGGCGGACGGCGCGTTGCTTCTCATCGACGCGGCCGAAGGGCCCCTCCCACAGACCCGATTCGTGCTGTCCAAAGCGCTCGAAATCGGCCTGCGTCCCATCGTGGTCATCAACAAGATCGACCGACCGGACGCCCGCCCGCTCGAAGTCCTCGACCAGGCCTTCGAACTCCTGCTCGAACTGGGCGGCGAATCGCATCTGAGCGACTTCAAATACGTTTTCGCGAGCGGCCGGGACGGAATGGCGACGACCGACCTGAGCATTCCGTCCGATTCGATGCGGCCCTTGCTCGATATGGTCCTCGAATTCGTGCCGGGCCCCGACGTCGACCGCGATCGACCCCTGCAGCTCTTGGTCACCACGCTCGACTGGTCCGAGTTCGTGGGGCGCATCGCGATCGGGCGGATCCAATCGGGCCGGATCGAACGCGGTCAGACGATCGCCCTGATGAAAGACGCGAACCGGCGTGTCGACGCGAAAGCGGCGCAGGTCTTCGTCTTCGAAAACCTCGGACGCGTCCCGGTGGACTCGGCCGAGGCCGGCGACGTGGTGGCCGTGGTCGGTCTCGAACAGGTCGAGATCGGCGACACGATCTGCGATCCGGCCGACGCGAGACCCCTGCCCCGCGTCCGCGTCGACGAGCCGACGCTGGAGATGGTCTTCCTGATCAACTCGTCGCCGTTCGCCGGGCGGGACGGAAAATACGTCACGACGCGGCAACTGCGCGAGCGGCTCGAACGCGAATTGGAAAAGAACGTCGCGCTGCGCGTGCGGCCCCTCCCCGGCGGCGACTCGTACGCGGTTTCCGGTCGCGGTGTCCTCCACCTCGCCGTGCTCATCGAGGAAATGCGCCGCGAGGGTTTTGAAATGTCGGTCGGAAAACCGCACGTCATCACGCGGGATCTCAACGGCGTTCGCGAAGAGCCGTTCGAGTCGCTCGTGATCGAGGTCCCCGACGAAAAACTCGGGCCCGTCATGGAAATCGTCGGTGAACGCCGCGGACGGCTCGACGGGATCGGCAAGCGGGGAGACTACACGCACGCGTCGTTCATGATCCCCGCGCGCGGTCTGATCGGCATGCGGACGCGGCTCTTGAACGCGACGCAGGGCACGGCCGTCATTCACCACCGGTTCGCCGGCTACGGACCATGGGAAGGGGAATTGCCTCGTCGACCCAACGGAGTGCTCGTCTCGATGGCCACCGGACGCGCGGTCGCGTACGGGCTTGACAATTTGCAGGAGCGGGCCGAGCTGTTTGTCGCTCCGGGCGACGACGTCTACGAGGGGATGGTCGTCGGGGAGAACAGCCGGGACAACGACTTGCCCGTGAACCCGACCCGCGAGAAAAAACTCACCAACATCCGCGCGTCGGGCAGCGACGAAAACGTCATCCTCAAGCCGCCCCGCGTCATTACGCTCGAAGCGGCCCTCGAATATGTCGAGGACGACGAACTGGTCGAGATCACGCCGACCAAGGTCCGCCTGCGCAAGGCCGTCCTGAAGGAAGCCGATCGCAAACGGCTCGCGCGATCCAAGGTCGGCGTGGGCTGAACGCCGCCCGACGGCCCGGATCGATCGAGGACCCGGATCGATCGAGGACCCGGATCGATCGAGGACCCGGATCGATCGAGGACCCGGATCGATCGAGGACCCGGATCGATCGAGGACCCGGATCGATCGAGCGGCGTATCACGTCGCGCGGTACGGCATGCGGAACGCGTCGAGGGCCGTCGGGTGATTGGTCACGGCGACGTGGAGCATGCCGTCCTCATGCCATGCGCCGACCTTCCATGGCCCGGTTCCGCCGAGCCCTTGATAGGGAACGGACGGAAGGTCGACCTCATTGTCGATCGCCATCCGCATCAGGAACAAATGGTTTCCGTCGCGCAGCGCGAAGTCGAAGACGTGGCACGTCGATCCGAACGGTGTCTCCATCGTCCGCCACCGCGCGGGCGACCATCGGAGTTCCGGAAACCGGCTCGGATCGTACGCCTTCCACGCGTCGGCTTCGAGCAACACCGAATGCTCGGCCGCGTCGCGGCTCCATTCGCTCAGATCGGCGAGCGTGACGGGGCGCGGGCGAGGCCAAAAGAGCGAGCCTGCCAACAGCAAGCCGGCGGCTGTCGCCGCCGCGAGCACCCATCGCCGCCGCGGCAGCGCGCGGCGAGCGTCCGATGTGCGAGCGTCCGATGTGCGAGCGTCCGATGTGCGAGCCGGTCCGGACACGGCCGGGTCGACCGCCGGCCGTTCGAGCTGGGGCGGGTCGGCGTCGAGCCGACCGGCGACAAACGACTCGACGGCTCCGAGCATGCGGCATTCGAGCGCCGGCGGGACCGGCACCTCGCGAAACGACTCCGCGATCCGGCGGTCCATGCGGCGAAGGGCCGCGAAACGGCGCGATGCCTCGCCGTCGCCGCGCAGCGCCTCCCGCGCCTCCGAAAACTCCGGCAGCGCCAGGTCGTCGTGGCTCGGACGGCACGCGTCGAGCTGTTCTTGCAATCGCAGGGGATCGTTCATCCGTCGTTACTCCCGGGCGAAGGTCCTTCTTCCACCAACCAGCAACCGCCGCAATTTCTCCTTCGCGCGCGACAGGCGGCTCATCACCGTGCCCGCCGGAATGCCGAGCGCTTCCGCGATTTCGCGATACGACGCCTCCTCGAAGTAAAACATGGCCAACATCACGCGCGTTTCGTCATGCAGTTGGCCGAGCGCGGCCGTCAGGCTCTCGCCGTCGATTCCCTCGATGTCCCAGTCCTCCACCGTCGTTTGCGGATCGACGAACAAATCGATTTCCAGATCGATGTCGGAGACCGGCATCGGTCGGATGCGCCGCCGCGACTTCAGGAAACAGGTCCGGGCGATGGCGAACATCCATCCCCGAACCTTGCCCTCGTCGCGCAATTGGTCCAGCTTCCCGCATACGCTCAGGAAGACCTGTTGCGTGATGTCCTCCGCGTCGGCCTGGGAACCCGAGAGCCGAAACGCGTATCGATACAGCTCGCCATGGTGTTCGCGGATCAGCCGTTCGATCCACGCGCGTCGATCGGCGGCCGAGCCGGCTGTCGGGGGAATCGCGCCGTCGTCTTCCGGATCCGCCATGCCGTCTTCCCGAGATTCAGGAACCATCGAACGCCTCGATTATTCCCGAATTTCCCAAAAGAATCGAGGCGAGAAAAATAATCGCGCGCCCCATGGAATAAACGGGCCCGTTCGAGGATCTTCCAGGTTGTCGCGGCGCCGTTTGCGATCCGCCCGGCTTGGCAGCCGGAGTCCGAAGGCAACTGGAGTCTTTGAGGAGCCGAACGAATGCGTCTTGTCGGATGGTATCGGTGTGTGGGTTGGATCGTGGTAGGCGTTTCGATGACCTTGGCGTCGGCTGGTTGTGCGCCGAAGACGGACGCCGGAGGCAAGGGAGGCGCCGCGAAAGGCAAGGCCGCCGACGAGAAGCTCGCCGCTCCCGCATCCGACGACGTGACCGACGTCTCGGATTCCAAAGGCAAGGGCAAGTAGTGTCCGGCCGCCGCGCGTGGCGGCTCGGGATTCACGTGTATCAAACGGGGGAGGCCCGGACGAGCGGGCAAGAGCTCGGCGCGGCGTCCGAATAGGCATGGGTCGTTCGCCCCTTCGAAATGCCCCTCGATGGAACCATGCGGCGACAGGCGTTGTTCGCCGATCGGTGGACTGTTGTTTCAGTCGTTTTTGTAGGGAGAGTCTGCGATGAAGAAGTTCGCTTGGTTTGCCATGTTGGCGGTTGCCCTGTTCGCGGTCGGTTGCGACAAGAAGGCGAAGACCGACACCAAGAAGCCGGCCGGCGGTTCGACCCCGGCCGCCAGCGGCGACAAGGCCGGCGATCATAAGGCCGGCGATCACAAGGAAGGCGATCACAAGGAAGGCGACAAGGGCGCGGCTCCGGCGGGCGGCGGCGAAGCGGCTCCGGCGGGCGGCGGCGAAGCGGCTCCGGCGGGCGGCGGCGAAGCGGCTCCGGCGGGCGGCGGCGCGGCTCCCG